>Ga0194120_10000272_pt1 | contig 94854 bp, 77 predicted proteins | sample TA2MahCa65mmetaG_FD_148642 | JGI IMG/M metagenome (GOLD analysis project Ga0194120, IMG submission 148642) | Freshwater microbial communities from Lake Tanganyika, Tanzania - TA2015019 Mahale Deep Cast 65m | ecosystem: Environmental > Aquatic > Freshwater > Lake | place: Tanzania: Lake... | reverse complement strand
CTCGTAATCGAAGGTCAGGTCGTCGGCCTGGTCTTCGTCCACCGGCCAATCCAGTTCGGTGCGCAAATAGCGGATGAGGCCCTTGAAATTGCGGATGGATTGGATGGCAGTGTAGTCGGGCATGGAGGCTCTCCCACTATATGCTTGACGCTTGAGGACTCGGCATTATAATCAGTTCAGCCGAAGACTTCCCTTTCGGGTTGGCGATCTCCTTCGGGCGATCTAGGCGATGCCCCCTAACCACGGGGGTTTTTGTTGCCTCAAGGGCGCTCTTTATTTTAGCCGTTTTGACGAGTGCATTTAATTTTGCAAATTGCAAAATGGCGCTTGACGGGCTGAGCGCAACAAGCGTATACTAAGGCCAGACCGGACTCGTAAGGCCTGGATCGGCTGCTCCTATGTAAGTAGGTGATACTCCGTCGGCGATTAGCCCGCTTGCGGCCGCAAGCGCGAACGGTGAGAATCAGCCCCCAGGGTGAGACGGTTTTTTTATTGTAGCAAAAGAATCTCTCCTTTGACCTTACCGGCAATAAGTCGGTAAAATGATTCGTCCCCCCGCTCGTACTTCTGAAAGAAACTCCAGGCCACTGCATCGGCGGCCTGCCGCGCCCGCTCCCGATGCGAGTCGGCGTAGACAAACGTGAGGGCAGTGCCCGACCTCTGCGAATAGGCCGCGATGAACTGCACGAGTTTGTCGCGCAAAGCCGCCTTGGTGTAACGGTTGTCCATCGTGAGCGTTATCTGCTCGTGATGTGCTAGCGCCTGCCGCACGGCTTCGGCATACGCGCGGCGGTACCAGTCTTCAGGATCTTGGGGCCGGGGAACGGCGCGCTTATCCAGACCGGCGGCAAAGATTTCGATATCCAGTTCGGCGATTCGGCCCAAAAATTGAGCCGTTAGCCTGGGCGTGGAATGCCGCGCTTTCAGCTCCGGGACGTTGCGCAACTTCTTCCCCAGCGTTTTACGCGTTCGCGCAACCAATCTTCGCAGTGGCTCTAACGACGCGCAAACGATACCAGCCACAACCAAATATCGCGACGAGTAGCCGGACGAACCAGTATCGCCCGCCTCGTCAAAAACTGATTGGACGATCAGGGTCTGGCCTGCCATTAGTTTAACTCCATCCAGGCTGTAAGCACCGGCCTGATCCCTGCCGGGGCCTGGGCCGGTTTTAGATACGAGTTGAGGATGTGCTTCTCAACCTTCAGGCGGGTCTCGCGGAGCAGATTTTCGTCCAACGCACAGCGGCGGGGCGTGTCGGGCGTGGAGCGAATGAGGGCGTCAATCCCTTCCACATCTTCAATAATTTTTTCGGTAGCAAAGTCGTAGAGATACCATTGGGAGTCGCCCGCTTCGAGCGTCCACTCGCCGGTGCTGACGTTCTTGGCCGGGCGGTTGTAGCAGAAGAAGACGGCGCGCACCCCATCAGCGGGGTGCGTTCGTCCACTGAAAACTCGAAGCGGATAACGCGCCAATTGATCTTCCAAATCGGGATGCGCTTTGAGCAGGGCTTGATACTCCAACTGCATCCTCTCTATATTAGAGGGCGTGCCTTCGTAGGTTTGATTGAACTCGCGCAGGGCGGCAAAGTCGTCGTCAGGCGTGAGCAGTTGCTGGCCCTCAATGCCAAAGACTTTGGAAATGCGCAAAGTCTTGTGGGCGACGCGCTGATAAAGCGACAACAGGCTGTCCAATTCATTTGGCGGCAAGAAGTTCCAGAAGCGCACCACGCCCCGTGTGCCTTTCAACTCAGGATGTTCCGCTAGCAGGCGGGTTTCCACTGCCGGGTCGAGGCGGCGGTCCACGCGGCCAATGCGTTGCATCAACCGCACCGGGTTCCAGTGCAAATCGTAGTTAATGAGCAGGGTGGCATCCTGCAAGTTCAGGCCCTCGGCCAGCACGTCGGTGGCTACCAGCACCCGGGTCTCGGTCGAGCCGTTGTCTTTAAGCTCCCGGCTGGACGAGTCGTTGTAATAGGGAGAGAAGGCGGTGATGATGTCGCCCCGGTCGCGCTCGATGCCGCTATGGACTTGGTCCGTCGGGCCAATGCCTGCCGCTTTCAATTGCTCGTACACATAGCGAGCGGTTTCCATGTACTCGCTGAAAATCAACACCTTCCGTTCTTTGAGCCACGGGTCGTTCTCAAACAGCCGGAGCAGGGTCTGAAGTTTGTCGTCGGTCTGTGGCGAGAGGTCTTCCAGTTCGTTCAGGAAGATGATGAGTTGGTCAAGGTCGAGATACGTTTCATCCAAAATCTCGTCTACTTTGTATTCGGCGCGCGCAAGCGTCTCGGCGGCTTCCAGAAATTCGGGCGGCAGTAGGTCGTCCTCCGCATCCGCGTCTTCATCGCCCTCGGCGCTCGAACGGTGATGGGCGCTGACACGGGCCAGCAGGTCGGCGTGTTGAGCCTGCCAGCGTTCCAACCGGGCCTTCTCGGTTTTTGATTGCGAATTGGCGGTGAGGAATGCCAGCAGTTTGAGCAGGAGGCGCTCACACGTTGCCTGAAATGCAACAGCGGAGCTCTCGAACCGTTTGAGCAGTTGGGTGCGGATGAGGCCCACAATCTGCCCTTGCCGTCCGCGCACGAAGTCTTCCACCTTGGCCGGGTCGGTGGAATAAGCCACCGGGTTGTAGATGGCCAGAGACAACAACGGCGGCTTGCCCGCACCCCGAAAGAAGGCTTTGCGAAGTTTATCCAACAGGCCGCCGTATGTTTTCTGAAGCGAGTAATCGGCCACCTGCGGCCGCTCGCGTTTGGGGAACATCGTCTGACCGACTCCCTGCTGTTCCTGACTCTGCCGCGCATAGGCCCGACTGCGCTGAACCACCAACTCGCGCGTTAGCGGGTCGTCGGCCAGCACCTTCTCGGCGTCGGCCAGCGAAATTTCGGCATCGGTGGAGCCGGTCAATTTTTCCAGCGCGGTTTCTAATTTGCGGAAATGGCCCAGCAGGGAGTGAATGCCGAGCGGCGCCGACTTGAAGTAGTCGGCCTGGCGCTGGGAGAACAACTCGATCAGATGTTGCAGGTCGAGCAGGCTGTTGTTGACGGGCGTGGCGGTGAGCAAATAGACCTGCTTGCTTTCCAGCATCTCAAACAGTTTTCGATAACGCTTGGCAGCCTGGTTACGGAAGTGATGGGCCTCGTCAATGATGACGACATCGGCCTTGGCCTGAATTTCGGCCATGCGCTCCACGTAGTCGCCGCCGCGCAGGAGGTCGGTGTGATTGTAGATGGCGAGGTTGCTGTAGGCGCCGCCCGCGCCGACAGCGGGCAAATGGCGTTTCAATTTGCTCTCCCAAACCGGCTTGCGCGCCGCCTTGGGCACAATCAGCGCCACCCGTCGGCGCTCATGCTCAATCAGCCGTTCGATGAGCATCAGGCCAATGAAAGTCTTGCCCAGGCCCACGCCATCGCAGAGCAACGCGCCATTGTATTTTCCGGCAATCTTCAGCAAGGCCTGATAACCCTCGCGCTGATACTGGTCGAGGAGAGGATAAACCTGTGATTGCGTTCGTTCCCATTCGGAAGCCGTCAGGGCGTGGCCTTTGAAGAACTCGCATAGGGCCTTGGCATACACTTCAAATGGCGAATGCTCCCGCGTATGGCGGGTGATGACCTTGAGCAGGTCGGGGGTAACGTCTTTGGCTTCCTCCCAATGGCGCTCGTACCATGCTTGCAATTCATTCACGTCATGCCGTATTTGGATATTGAGTTCAACATTGTCGTGCAGGCCGGGGTAGGTGAAGTTGCTGGACCCAACCAGCGCCACCGGCGGCATGACTTCAAACTTGGCGTGAGTGATGTAGGCTTTGGCGTGAAACTTGCGCTCGGTGTAAACCTTGCAGGCTATCTGCCCGCTTTCAAGAGCGGCCACAATGTCCGGGACGCCAGTGAGAAAGTCGTTCTTTTCCTTTTCGCGTTCCAGGCTGTCGTCCAGCGCGTCCTGAATGTACTGAAAGGCCTGCTCAAAGGCCTGGCGGGTGCGGAGGGTGACTTCATCCCCCATGAGAATGCGGATGTGGTCCAGCTTTCGCCAGTGTCCCTCCAGCGCCAGAAGGGAGCCAATTTCAAAATAGCCGGTGGCTATGTCAAAAGCTTTAGCAATCTCGCACCAATCGCGCAAGTAGCGGGCAACTTTCCACTCTTCTGCGCTGTTGTCCACGATGAAGAGATCACTGCGCGTGTCTGCGTGTTTTTCGGTCGGAGGTTTCGCGCGCGCGCCTTTCGCGGCATATTTCATCTCCGGGTGCGGGACATTTTCAAGAGATGGCTGCAACCGCGATACACCGGCTGTTTTCTTTTTAGGCATGTCTATTCCATCCTCAACACTTTTGCCCCTCTGATCTTCTTCACCTTCAATTCCATCAGCGCCGTGTTCGCTTCTTCCAGCGTGAACTCCTGCACTTCGGGCCGAATGGGTATCTCGGCGGCCAGCTGCAGAAACTCGCTCACATCGCTCCGCGCCACGTTCGCCACACTCTTGATCTCTTTCTCTCGCCACAAGTGCGCGGGGTAATCGAGCCTCAGCAGGCTTTGCTTGTCCGCTGCCTCTTTGCGGATGGCATTGATCACTAATCGCCCGCCCGGTTCGAGCGCGGCCAACGCTTCGATCACCGGCGCCCATGCCGGGGTCGTGTCGATGATGGCGGCCAACGGTTCGGGCGGCGGCTCCCTGGCCTCGCCCGCCCACACCGCGCCCAGTTCCATCGCAAACGCCCGCTCCGATTCGCTCCGGGCAAACACAAACACGTTCGAGCGCGGATAGCGATGCCGCGCTATTTTGAGCACGAGATGCGCCGAGGCCCCGAACCCGGTGAGGCCGAGACTCTCCCCATCATTCAATCCGGCAAGTTTGAGCGAACGGTAGCCGATGGCCCCGGCGCACAACAACGGCGCCGCTTCCACATCGGAAAAGGCGTCGGGGATGCGATAGGCAAAGTTTTCGGGCACGGTCATGTGCTCGGCATAGCCGCCGTTCACATCGCGGCCTGTGGCCCTGAATTGTGGGCAGAGGTTTTCGTCGCCGCGCAAACAGTAGCGGCACTGCCCACACGCGGAATGGATCCATGCCACGCCCACTCGCTCCCCAACGGCGAAGCGACGCGCGCCGCCGCCCAACGCCGCCACCCGCCCCACCACTTGATGCCCCAACACGACCGGCAGGCGCGGAGTCATGCGGCCCTCGATCTCGTCCAGCTCGGTATGGCAAACGCCGCAGGCCGATACCTTCACCAACACATCGCCCTCGCCCGGAATGGGAGAGGGCCATTGAGCGGCTTCAAGCGGATACGAATTCGTTTGCAGATCGGCGATTGCCTTCAGCACCATCGCTTTCATTTTTAGCGTTCGATCTCCGCGCGCAGTTCATCCCTCGTCACCACCGCGTTGCCCCAGCGGCGCACCACGATTCCGGCGGCCACATTGGCCAGCCGGGCCGCCGCCGTTGGGTGCGCGCCCCCCGCCAGCGCCAACGCCGCCACGGCGATCACTGTATCGCCCGCGCCAGTCACATCGTACACTTCGCTGGCATTGGCCGCCGGGATGTGCGCGCACGGCTCTCCGGCCACGCCCACCGAGATGCCCTTCGCGCCGCGCGTGATCAGCACACTGCGAATCTGCAACCCCACCGTGAGATCGGTGAGCGCGTCGGCCACGTCGTCGTCCGTCGCCAACGGCTGGCCGAAAAACGCTTCGGCTTCGGCGCGATTGCACTTCACCAGCGAGAAGCCGTGATACTTGTCGAGTTCGCCCTGCGTGTCGGCGGCGAGAATCAGGTTTCGTTCGTGCGCCAGTTCGCGCGCCGCATCGGCCGCCGCGCGCGAGATCAGGCCGGAGCGGTAATCGGAAAGAAGAATGGCCGAAGGGGCCGTCTCCAGCGCGAGTCGGCGCAGGGCGGAGATCACGCGCCCTTCGGTGTCGGGGTCGAGCGGCAGTCGGCTGAGTCGATCTATCCTCGCCAGCTGTTGAGGGAATCGCAATTCGCCTTCGGCGACGATTCGCGTTTTAGTGATCGTCGGTCGACTCGGATCGGTGATCAGCCCGCTCACATCGATTCCCGCTTCGGACAAAAGGCGGCGCAGGGGCTCGGCCTCCGCGTCGTCGCCCACCACCCCCACCATGCTCACCCGCGCGCCGAGCGAGGCCGCGTTCATGGCCGGGTTCGCGCCGCCGCCGGGAAGTTGGCGACGGGCGCGATATTCGAGCACGGGCACGGGCGCTTCGCGCGAGAGGCGTTCGGCGCGGCCAATGAGGTATTCGTCGAGAAACACGTCGCCGAGCACGATGAGCGATTGCCGCGCAAATGACTCAATCAGGTTTTGGAGGTCGTCCATAATTAACGCGAGATTTACGGAAAGGCCCTGCGAAGGCTAGTATACTCTTCACGCGGGAAAGGATCACGCTGAGGAGGGATCGGTTATCGTCGCTTCGCTTCGCTTGGCCCGGCTTTTACTCATCGCGTTGCTGGTGTCGGCTTGCGCCGCGCCCGCGCCCACACGCGCGCCCACCCCAGCGCCTGATCTCACTGCCAGCCTCTGGGTGGATTTTCCGGCCCTGCCGGTAAGCCAAGAGCAAGCGGCGAACATCGTCGTCAACGATTTGGGGGGTGCGCCCGTGGATGGCGCAACGGCGATGGGCATGATCGAATCAGACGGCTACGCCGAAAAAATCACTTTCCCCCTCACCGACAGCGCAGGCCGCGCGCGCCTGCGCCTCCCCTTGCCGGCCATCACTGCCAATCAAGCATTCATCGTAACCGTGCGCGTGGTAGATCCGCGGGGCCGATGGGATGAGGCCAGCGCGACGTTTGAGGTCTATCCGTAAAAAGAGCGGATAGCGAACAGCGATTAGCGCCCCGCGCTTCACGCTCTCCTGCGCAACCGTTTCCAACCCAGCCACACAACGAACGGCAAAGCCGACGCAGACGCCCACAGCAACATCGTCAGCGGGAATTCGCGCGCCGGGGCCAACACCTGTGCCCGGAATAGCGCCGGGTAGAACTTCTGCGCAGGCCTCGTTCGACATGGCGCGGAGTTGTCCGTTCACACGCAGTTGGGCTTTGTTGCGCATAGTCGTGGGCGGCTTGCCCTGCTCGTTCACCTTCACACCTACGCTAATCTCAACGACCTGCCCGGCGGCCATCGTGCCAATGTTGAAGGTCACTGTGTGTGAGGCCGGGTTGTACGAAAACGTTCCTTGCGTCATCGTCGCACTCACAAAGTCCACTAACGAGGGGAGGGGATCATCCACCGACACCCCCGACACCGACGCCGAGTTGGGGTTGGTGACTGTGAGAAAGAAGGTGATCGCATCTCCCACTTGCGCGTTTTCGATGGGCAGGCGTTTGGCAAGGGCCGGATCGACGACGATGATCAGGACTTCACTGCTCGCGGCGGAGGCCGGGGTAGAAAGATCCACGGCTCATTGGGAATCGCTGTGATTCGGTCATATCTGGGGGTGGTTAGCGAAGAGGCGATAGCCTTCTAGGTCGAGAAAGAGGCGTTGGAAAAGATGTGCGATGTTGGATAACCCATAGCAGCGGCGTTTCAGGACTTTGATCTTGTTATTCAAGCCTTCCACAAAGGCGCTGGTATGTCTGGCAACAAAGTGTAACATGAATTGACCTCGCCCAACGCCAACAGTGTAATGATAGTCGGCGCAGCCACGGGTGACGACTCGCACTATCCCCACCCCTTTTCGCGTGATACCGTTCGCAGAACATCGGCCAAAGCACCTCACGCGAAAAGGCAGTGAACCACTTCCTCAAAAAGGTAACTGCTGAAATTTCTGGGCCAGCCGGGCAGGGCCCCCGTGCCACCCTGCCTTGGACATTGCGCGTCGTGTGCTGGGGGATCCCCACCCTCATGGCCGTGATGGGCATCTCCTTCACGCTGTTCGAGAACTCTCGTCATATCAAAGAAGCCGGTTGGCCGTGGCTCACCGTGCTCGGCCTGATCGTTTTGGGGCTGATCGGCCCGGCGCTTACGTGGCTCAGTCTGCGCTGGGCCAGCCGGACGGCTGAAGCCTATATTGGCTCTAAAGCAGAACTGGCTCAACGCAACGCCGAACTGGACGCGCTGAATTCGCTAGCGCTGGCCGCCAACCAAACGCTCGATTTGCAGGAGACTCTCACGGCGGCGTTGGAAAAAACGATGGAGACCCTTGATGCCGCCGCCGGTATCGTTTTCCTTCAGGGCAACGGCGGCCCCGGCTTGCAGCTCGAAGCGCATCGCGGCATCTCCGTCGAAATGGCTGAGAAGGAAGCAAAGTTGAAGCCCGGCCATTGCCTGTGCGGGCAGGCAGTGGAGACGCGCCAAGTGTTGCTTGCCAGCGACGTGGGCGACGATGGGCGATGCACCTCCGATCTGTGCATCTGCGAAGGCTTTCGCTCGGTGGCCTGCGCACCGCTGGAAGTGAAAGGCAAGTTGGTGGGGCTTCTGCAGTTGGCCAGCCCCGAGGCCGGGCACTTCGGTGAGAACCAGCGCGACTTCGTGGCCGCCATCGCCCGGCAAGTCAGCGCGTCGGTGGAGAACGCGCGGCTGTACGACACCGTCCGCCATTTCAACGCCAGCCTCGAGCAAAAGGTCAACCAGCGCACACACGAACTGGAAGCGGCGCAGATCGCGCTGTCGGAAAAAGCGCATCAACTCCAAAGATTGTTGAGCGAATCGTATCGCGTGCAAGAGGACACGCAGGCGCGCATTGCCCATGACATGCACGATGGAGTGACTCAAATCATCGTCGGCGCGTTGTACGAAACACAGGCCGCCCGCCAATCCCTGTCCGCCGATTCGGAACGGGCCGCGCAATGCCTCACTCGCGCCCAGCAATTGCTCTCGGAAGCCGAAACCGAAATCCGGCGTGTGATCTACGATCTCCATCCACCGGCGCTCGACGCTTTGGGGTTAGCGATGGCGCTCCAACAGTTTGCGCGGACGTTTGCCGTCACCTTCAACATTGACTGCGCGTTGAGTGTGAGCGGCCGCCCACGCCGATTGCCGCACGAGATCGAGATCGCTATCTATCGAATCGCTCAAGCGGCTCTGCACAACGTCGCCGCGCACGCGCAGGCCAAGCGCGCGCCGGTCGCGCTCGACTTCGCCGCCGAACGGCTGTGGGTGTCCATCGAGGATGACGGCGTGGGTTTCGATCCGGAGTCGGCGCCCACAATGGCGGGGGAACATCTCGGTTTGATCGGGATGAAGGAACGGGCGAAGGGCATCGGCGCGGAGTTGTCGGTGTCGTCGGCGCGGGGGCAGGGGACCAAGATCAAATTGCATCTGCCCTCGCCGCAATATCTGGATTGAGCCATGACCCATCCTTCGCCCATTCGCGTGCTCATTGTGGACGATCATCCGGTGGTGCGGCACGGCCTGCGAAGTTTGCTTTCGGGAAACGCGGATATTGAGGTGGTGGGCGAGGCGGCCAGCGGCAGTGAGATTCTTCCGTCGTTGGCCGGGCGCGAGGCAGATGTCCTTTTGCTCGACGTTCAGATGAAAGGGCAGAACGGGATTGACGCCGCCCGCCGTGTGCGCCATTCCTACCCGGCGGTGAAGATCATTGTCCTCACCACTTACGACGATGAGGGTTATTTGCGGCAAGCAGTGGAAGCGGGGGTGCACGGCTATTTGCTCAAAAGCGCCTCGCACGAAAGTTTGCCGGAATCGATTCGGGCGGTGATGCGCGGCGAAAAATTGTTGAGCCCGTCGCTCGTTTCCACCGCCTTTGCAGATTATCAGCGGTTGGCCCAAGAGCGCGCGCGGCAGGATGCCGGGCTGGCCGACGAGGAATTAAAAGTGTTGGCCGCCATTGCCAGTGGGGCGAGCAACAAAGAGCTGGCCGAAAAATTCTTTTGGAGCGAGGCCACCGCCAAACGCCGCGTGCAGGAAATTTTGGCGAAGATCGGCGCGTCGAGCCGGGCGCAGGCCATTGCCGAAGCCGTGCGGCGGGGATGGATTGAATAGGCCGATGAAATAGACCGACGCGGCCTCCAACACCGCGTCGGTCTGCGAAGGTGATACCTCCGTCTCAACATTTGACCCGTTTGGCTCTGCCGATTTGTGAGGGCTGACTCATATAATGGCAACAGCCATTGTTGCGCCGCAGGCACGGCTCGTTCAATTGATCGCACAAGGAGGAAGATAAGGCTATGAATCGATTCACTGAAGGCCTCGAGTCGCATCTTGCCCGGCAGGGCATGTCGCGGCGAGAGTTTCTCAAGTTTTCAGCATTGATGGCCGCCGCGCTGGCCCTGCCCAAGCGCTACGCCACTCAGATTGCCGAGTCGCTGGCCGCCGTGAAGCGCCCGCCGGTGATCTGGCTGGAGTTTCAAGATTGCGCCGGTTGCAGTGAGTCGTTCTTGCGCGCCTCGCGGCCCACGGCGGCGGAAGTGGTGCTCGACGTTCTCTCGGTCGATTACCACGAGACAATCATGGCCGCTTCCGGCAACTTGGCCGAAGAGGCCAAAAAGCAAACGATCGATGCCGGCGGCCATTTGGTGATCGTCGAAGGATCGATCCCCACCGCCGAAGACGGCATCTATTGCTGCATCGGCGGGCGGACGGCGGTGGATATTCTGAATGAGGCGGTCTCCAGCGCGGCGGCGGTGATCGCCGTGGGCAGCTGCGCGGCGTTCGGCGGCATCCCCAAAGCCGCGCCCAATCCCACCGGCGCCGTTTCGACTTTGGATTTGGTGAAAGATAAACCCGTTCTCAATTTGCCCGGCTGTCCCTACAACGTCGTCAACCTCACCGCCACCGTGGTGCACTTCCTCACCTTCGGCGAACTCCCGGCGATGGATCAACTCAACCGCCCGCTGTTTGCCTACGGCGCGCGCATCCACGACAACTGCGAGCGGCGCGGCCACTTCGACGCCGGAGAGTTTGCTCTGCAATGGGGCGACGAAGGGCATCGAAAGGGCTGGTGTCTCTATCGGTTGGGGTGCAAAGGGCCGGTCGCATTCCACAACTGCCCCTCGGTGCGCTGGAACGACGGCGCCAACTGGCCGGTGGGCTCCGGCCACGGCTGCATCGGTTGCTCCGAGCCGGACTTTTGGGAGATGGGCCTGTACAACGTCGCCGACATCCAGAAGTTCGGAGCGCCTTCCACTTTTGCGCCGGTGGTGGGGCCAGTGCAAACCATTGCCCCGCCCACGGCCGCGCTCATCGGCGGCCTCACCGGTTTGGCCATCGGCGCGGCTGGAACGGCGGCCTACATGCAGCTCTCGAAGAAAGATCATCCCGACGAAAGCGGCGGCAACAATTCGGAAGAGAAGAAATAGGAGGCCGAAATGCCATCGATCAGCCGCAGGGATTTCATAAAAGTTGCCGGGCTGGGCATCGGCGGCGCGTTGCTGGCGCCAGCAACAGCCTCGGCGGCCACACCCACCGGCGACGACCCGAACAATTACATCGGCATGTTGTACGACGCGACGATGTGCGTGGGCTGCAATGCCTGCACCAACGCCTGCCGCCAGTGGAACAGCACCACCGCCGAGCCGGGGGGCGAAGGCGGAATCTACGACGCGCCCCGCGAACTCTCCGGCGACACGTGGACTCTCATTCAACTCTACCGCGAAGAAGAAAACTATTCCTTCGTCAAGCGCCAGTGTATGCACTGCGTTGACCCGGCCTGCGTGAGCGGCTGTCCGGTGCAGGCCTTGCAGAAATCGTCCACCGGCCCCGTCACTTACGACGCCGGTCGCTGCATCGGCTGCCGATACTGCATGTACACCTGCCCCTTCGACGTGCCCCGATTCGAATGGGAAGAGGTCATCCCCAAAGTCCAGAAATGCACGCTGTGCAACGATCGATTGGAGAAGGGGTTGGGCACGGCCTGCGCGGAAATCTGCCCCACAGGCGCGCTCGTTTGGGGGCGGCGCGGCGACCTCATCGCCGAAGCCGAGAGCCGGTTGGCGGCGGAGCCAGATCGCTACGTCGGCAAAGTGTACGGAAAAGATGATGCGGGCGGCACGTCGGTGATGTATCTCTCGGCCACCCCGTTCGAGAATCTCGGCCTGCCGTCACTGGGCAATGAGCCGATCCCGGCGTTGAGCGAGCGGAGCGCCAACATCTTCCTCCCCACCATCCTCATCGGCGGCCCGTTGCTCCTGGCCAGTATCCGCGCCATTTCCAAGCGGGAAGGATGGGCATAACTATGGCCGCACTGCTCAAACCATTCAAATCCGATAAACCGATCCCGGCCAGCTTCTATCCGCTGTTGCTGCTGACTCTGATCGGCGTTGGGTTGTCCATCTATCGACTCGTCGTGGGGTTGGGGCCGACGACGAACATGACCGACCACTATCCGTGGGGCGTTTGGATCTCGATTGATCTGTTCCTGATCCCGGTGGCCGGAGCGGCCTTCACCATCTCGCTCATCACCTACTTTTTCGGGCGTCAGCATTACGAAGCCGTGATCCGCCCGGCGGTGGTGGCGGGCTTTCTCGGCTACGCCATCGTGGGCATTCTGCTCTTCCTCGACATTGGCCGCTGGCCGCAGTTCTACAACATCTTCAACCCGCAGTTCATCAACCTCCACTCGTTTCTGGAAGAAGTGAGCCTGTGCATCACCCTCTACACCGTGATTCTGATTCTGGAGGTGGCGCCGATCTTTCTCGAAAAGTGGAACGTGCGGGTGCCCATCGAGTGGATTCACCGCAGTATCTATTTGATCGCCGGGGCGGGCATCGTCCTCTCCATGCTACACCAGTCCTCGCTCGGCTCGTTGTTTCTGCTCATGCCGCACAAACTGCACCCGCTGTGGTGGTCGCCCGCCCTGCCGCTCATGTTCCTGCTTCAATCCATTGTGGCCGGTTTGGCGACGGCGGCCATCGCCGTGAATCTGATTTGGCGGGTGAGGGGGCTGAAGATGGATCGCGAATTGTTCCGCCGCATCGGGCAGGCGATGGGGTTGGTGCTGGCCCTGTACGCCGCCGTCAAACTCGGCGACACGATGGGCGCGGGCGAGTTGGATATGCTGCTCATGCCCGACACTCTCGGCGTCATTGCCTGGCTGGAGATCATTCTCGGCGTGCTCATCCCGGCGGGCATTTTGTATTCGCGGCTGGTGGGGCATTCGGCGGGGCCGTTCTGGGCCGGAGTGTTCATTTTGATCGGCACCCTGATCAACCGATTGGTCGTCAGTTGGATCGGGCTGGCCGAGCCGACGCTGACTCCGTACTTCCCGTCGTGGATCGAGATCATGATCACCGTCGGTTTGGGCGCTGGCGGCTTCCTTGCCTACGGTGTTGTGGTGCGCTACTTCAACCCCTTCCCGGAAGGAGGCCGATCACGCGCTTGATGCCTTTACCCGCCGAGAATGCGGAGCACGCTGAGAACTGAGACAAACTTTTCAAGGAGGACATAGGATGGCAAAAATTGCAATCGATCCCATCACTCGTATCGAAGGCCACTTGCGAATCGAAGTGCAGGTGGACGGCGGCGCGGTCACCGACGCTTGGAGCTCGAGCACCATGTTTCGGGGCATCGAGTTGATCCTCAAAGGCCGCGACCCGCGAGAGGCATGGGCGCTCACCCAACGCATATGAGGCGTTTGAACTACGGTTCACGCCGTCTGCTCCGTGCGAGCAGTTGAAAACGCTCTCGGGGTGAAAATCCCCAACAACGCGCGCATTCTGCGCAACATCATCGAAGGCATTCAGTACGTTCAGGATCACGTCATCCACTTCTATCATCTGCACGCGCTCGATTGGGTGGATGTGGTGAGCGCGCTGAGCGCCGACCCCAAAGGCACTTCGGATCTGGCGCAGTCGATCTCCGACTGGCCCAAATCCAGCGCCGACTATTTCAAAGGCATTCAAGACAAACTGGCCGCCTTCGTCAACACCGGGCAGTTGGGGCCGTTTGCCAACGCCTATTGGGGGCACTCGGCTTACAAACTGCCCCCGGAAGCCAACCTCATGGCGGTGGCCCATTACCTCGAGGCCCTCGATTGGCAGCGCGATGTCATCCGCGCTCATGCCCTGCTCGGAAGCAAGAACCCGCACTTGCAAACGTACCTCGTTGGCGGCATGGCCTCACCCATCGACCCGACCAGTCAGGCGGCCATCAACGCCGACACCATCGCCCAACTCAAGGGCATGTTCACTCGCGCCAAAGAGTTCGTGGATAAAGTGTATCTGCCCGATGTGCTGGCTGTCGCCCCGTTCTATCTCGACTGGGCCGGCATCGGCGGCGGGCTGGGCAACTACCTTTCGTACGGCGACTTCCCCCAAGCCGACGGCTCCCCGTGGCTGCCGCAGGGTTACATTCTGGGCAAAGACTTGAGCAAAGTGCATCCGGTGGATCATCAGCAGATCGCCGAATACATCACCCACTCGTGGTACGAGTCCGACGACGACTCGGCGAGCAAGCATCCGTGGGACGGCGAAACGAAACCGAAGTACAGCGGTCCCAAGCCGCCCTACGAATTTTTGGACACCGACAAAAAGTACACATGGATGAAAGCGCCGCGCCTGGCCGATCATCCAATGGAAGTGGGGCCGCTGGCGAGGATGCTGGTGGCTTACGCCAGCGGGCATCCGCGAGTGAAGGAAGTCGTCGGCGCGGTGCTGAAGACGCTGGGCGCCGGACCGGAAGTGTTGTTCTCCACGCTCGGGCGCACCGCCGCCCGCTGTATCGAAACGGTGGTGACCGCCGAGAAATTGAATGAGTGGGTGGATGAACTCGCGGCCAGCATGAAGAGCGGCGATCTCAGCATCCACGATTGGAACGTGTGGGATCCGGAAAAGTGGCCCGCCGATGTGAAGGGCTGGGGCTACACCGAAGCGCCGCGCGGATCGCTGGGGCATTGGATCCACATCAAAGACAAGAAGATATTCAACTATCAAGCGGTGGTGCCCAGCACGTGGAATTGCTCGCCGCGCGACGCCAAAGGCCAAATGGGCGCGTACGAATCGGCGTTGCTGGGCACGCCCATCGCCGACCCGAAGATGCCGCTCGAAGTTCTGCGCACCATTCACTCCTTCGATCCGTGCATGGCCTGCGGCGTGCATCTGCTCAACCTCGAGGGCAATGAGATCAACGAAGTGACTCTGCAATCGGCGCACGGCTTTTCGGGGCCGCTGCTCCGCTTCAATGGCCGGAACGGAGGATCATGATAGAAGAGCCTCACGCCAAAACGCTCGTGCTCGGAGTCGGCAACATGCTCATGGCCGACGAGGGCGTGGGCGTGGCGGTGGTGAAGCGGCTGATCGCTCAATATCATGTGCCTGAGGAGGTCCTGATCCTGGATGGAGGCACGCTGGGTCTGGACCTCCTCTATTATCTCGAAGGGGTGGAAAATCTGCTCATCGTGGACGCGGTGCAGGCCGACATCGCCCCCGGCGAACTGCTCCGGCTCGAAGGCGATGACGTGCCGTCGTTCCTCTCGATGAAAATCTCCCCGCATCAAATCGGCGTGCCCGATATGCTGTTCGCCGCCAAGTTCAAAGGCGTGTATCCGCGCAACATCGTGCTGTGGGGCGTGCGGCCCGAACTGCTCGACATTGGGTTAGAATTGTCGCCAGTGGTGGCCCGGCAAGTGGGCACGTTGGTCGGCAACGTGGTGGAGCAGTTGAAGCAGTGGGGGCACACGCTCGCGCCCGTTCAATAGCCCGCGCCTGCCGCTTTCAACATGCACGAACTTCCCATCACCCAAGGCTTGCTGGCCGTGGCGCTGGAGGCCTCTCAGCAAGCCGGGGGGCATCGCATCCTCGCCATCGATCTGGTCATCGGCGAACTATCGAGCATCGTCGATGACTCGGTTCAGTTTTATTTCGACATCCTCAGCCGCGGCACGCTGGCCGAAGGCGCGGCCCTCCGCTTCCGCCGCGAGCCGACCACCGTCACTTGTTGGGATTGCGGCCACCGATTCGCCGCCCGCGCCCCGCTGGCCGACGCCTGCCCCAACTGCGCGAGCGGCCGCTTGCAAGTGACCGGCGGGCGCGAGTTCCGCGTCGAGAGCATCGATGTGGATGATTGAGGCGGATGATGAAGATACACGTCGCCAAAGAAATCCTCAGCGCAAACGACGCAGTGGCCGCCGAGAACCGCGCCGCCTTCGACGAGCACGGCCTGCTCGTTCTCAATCTCATGGCCTCGCCCGGCGCGGGCAAAACGACTCTGATTCTGGCGACGGCGCAGGCGCTCGGTGACGGCGTCCGCCCCGGCGTGATCGAAGGCGACCTTGCCTCGCGCATTGACGCCGACACCATCGCCGCGCGCGGCATCCCGGTCACCCAAATCAACACCGGCGGCAGTTGCCACCTCGACGCGCCGATGATCCGCACCGCGCTCCCTCAACTACCCCTCGCCAATTTGGATTTGCTGTTCATCGAAAACGTGGGCAATCTGGTTTGCACCGCCGAGTTCGAGTTGGGCGCGCATCGGGCGGTCGTCGTCGCCAGCGCCCCCGAAGGGCACGACAAACCGTACAAGTATCCGGGCATGTTCGCCCGCGCCGACGCGGTGGTGCTCAACAAAGCGGATCTGTTGAGCGTCTTCGACTTCGACGTGGACTACTTCCGGCGCGGCATCGAAATGCTCAACCTCAACGCGCCCATCTTCCCCCTCTCCTCTCGCACCGGCGAGGGGATGGAGGCGTGGGTGGAATGGGTGAAGAAGCAGGTTGAGGAGAGGTGAGAGACGGTTCGCTCAGATCACGGTCATTTCCTCCAATTTTCTGCGTTAATCTTACGTTCTGATAGAATAGGACTTACGCAAAAGCCATTTGAATACTAAGAGACCGGAGTTGTTGCCGGAGGTAGTCAGACAACAACCCGTGTTTGATGCGATAGACAGTCTGCTTGGTTTCATTGGCCACTTGCTGGAGACGAACCCAAACCAAAACAGCACAAGCAATGTGATTGCGGACAATCCTAGCCTTACGACATTAGCAACCTTCCAAGCCAGTTAGTTGCTGGGTTTCACGATGAAACTGCTCGACCTTCCAACGGAAGCCACACACCTCTTGTACGGCCTGCGGGTCGTCTTGCGCCATGTCGTTGGTCACAACATAGTCCGTGCGCTTGGTAGAAAGCACAACCCGGAAGAGTTTCACTTTGTGATGGCTAGGAAAACCTTTGATCTTGATTAGTTTGCCGTGTTGCTTTTCGGCCTCGGTCCAGTCCAAAGCATCCACACGGCGATAAGGTTGGGTGCCGCCGGACTCATCGACTTGACGATTATCTTTGAGCGGACAGTAGTAGATTTTTCGGCACTTTTCAATCGTCAACATGATTTCTTTGGTGGCATACCAACTGTCCATCAAGACCGCCCAGAATGGCAGTTGCTTCTGGTGAACGCAGTTCAGCAACATGTCCTGCAGATGATCCAGTTTGGTCTTGCCATCTCCATCGGGATCATAGATCCGGTAATCGATGATCCAAAACTGATCCGTATCCGGGTTGACATAGACACACGTGACAATCCCGATGCCTTTGATGACCCGGTGGGCATTGCCGCTGTACTGGCGTCGCACCAATTCGATCTCATGCGAATAGTTCTTGTCGGCCACGGTATCATCGAAGACCAGAAACCCGTTGGGGGGTTGGACCACCTGACTTTTGACATTGTCCCAGATCAATTTCGGCGGCAGGCGTTCTCCCGCCACATAGCGATTGAGAGCATCATGGCTGAATGTCTCGCTGTGGTCGGCAAAGTTCGTCAACGTATAATTGATTTGGCTGACCAGAAGATACTGGCAATAGTCCAAGCGTGTGACGTTGTGAGTTTTGGGTCGCATACTCCCAAACTTATCGGCTTTTTGCCTGCTCGTCAAACACTCAGTTTTGCGTAAGTCCTAAGAATGTTGATTGGCGGAGGATCAGTAATGGTATGAAGGAAACCAAATATAAGCCGGCACAGAAGAGTAAGCACGCGCGAGTACGAGAAGGGAGATATAAGCAAGAAAGCCTGTGGAGTGAGGAGCATCCGCGGAAGAGAGTGCAAGGCGGGATCACCACATCGGATGTCGTGCAATCTGCGTATATGAACGGTAATGCTGAAGTCTTCCCTAAGCTCCTTGCTCTCCATGTCCCCGAGGGCTCGCTGGTTGCAGATGTTACTTATGGGCAAGGTGTTTTTTGGCGGAATGTTCCCGAAGGCAAATATATTATAAAGGCAACCGACCTCAAGACCGGCGTCGACTGCCGCAAGTTGCCATATTCAGACAAGTCTATAGACTGTGTGGTGTTGGACCCCCCCTATATGGAAGGTTTGCTTAGGCGCAACGCTGACCACCTCGGCGGTGTGGGGAGTTACAAGAGTTTTAGGAATGCGTATTCGGATGGGAACGGCGGCGATGGCGGCCCCAAATGGCATAAGGCCGTGCTTGACCTATACTTCAAGGCAGGCAAGGAAGCTCACAGAGTTCTCTGCGAGAAGGGAATCTTCATCGTAAAGTGCCAAGATGAGGTAAGCGCCGGCAAACAGAACCTGACGCACGTCGAACTTATTAACGAGTATGCCTCCATGGGCTTCTATGCCAAAGATTTATTCGTCGTCGTCAGGCTTAATAACGCGAGCGTGAGCCGCTTAAAAAAGCAGGTTCACGCCCGCAAGAACCATTCCTATTTTTTGGTATTTGTGAAGATTCGTTAGCCTTTTTGTTTCTTCCGTCTTCTTTCTTTTTCTGCAATCAACTCATCCAACAAGGGGAAGGGGTCAGTCGCAAACGGGGATTGTAGCGGCCAAGTTATTTTGACCGATGTTGCAAGTAAATACTTCTGCTGTTTAGGTGTGTATTTGTTGCTCTTGCTTCTTGGCAAGTCTCGGTTCAATGCAAAAGCAAAATCCCATTGCTCTCGAAAGGCAAACGGATTCACAGCCACAAGGTCAAAACCACCAACTAAAAGGCAAGTGGTCTCAACGGTTTCACCGTTGGGCAACCGGACAGGCCTTCTGTCGCTGGCGTCACACTGAAAATCGCCGCTGTAAACATCGCCGATCTTCCTGATGGAGTTCGTCTGGAGCGACTTTACTTCGAAAGTAAACTCGTAGCCTTCGTATGAGATGGCCACATCGTTCTTATGCGTTCTGTCATGATCATCATACTTGTGAACGTGTGAGATGCGTTCTTCGGCAAGCAGAAGTTTGCGCAGCTTGAACTCGCCGATATAGCCGATCATAAAACCCCGAAGGCTTGGATTATCATCAATTACCTCCGTTAGCTCTTCTGCGGCAAGTCCCCAGCGTTCAAGTATCGTGGTCATGATCGACTTCAGACATCTTCGAACAACTCAGAGATTGAAACGCCCAGCCCTTGCGCGAGAGCGTCAATGTTCCGAAGGGCCACATTTCTCAAGCCACGCTCTATACCACTGATGTATGTTCTGTCGAGGCCACACAATTCAGCAAGGCTTTCTTGCGATAGGCCACGCTCTTTTCGCAATTCTCTTATGCGCTGTCCGAATCGTTCAGTGACTGATAACTGTTTCGGCATATCCCGCTATAGTAACTTCTCGGTAGGTTATAAGTCTACGGATTATGAGTCACAAGTGGGCGAAGATGTAACAAGCATGTGCAGTTGCCACTCCCCTCATCGGCCTCGCGCAGTGGTTGGCACTGAGCAATGAGCAATACAACGCACATCATCGATGATGCAACATTGCAAAGGGAGTCGGCTGATCTCGCGCCTCGCACCGTTCGCCACCGCCTCACCGTCACCGGAGTGGTGCAGGGAGTGGGCTTCCGCCCGTTCGTGTACGGGCTGGCAACTCGACTCGGGCTTACCGGCTGGGTGCTCAACACCTCCGCCGGAGTCACCATCGAAATCGAAGGCTCGCCCCCGGCGGTGGAATCGTTCCGCACGGCGCTCACCGGCGAAGCGCCGCCGCTGGCGCGCATCGAGCGCGTGACCGCCGAGTCCCTGCCGCCCAACGGCTTCACCCAGTTCGACATCCGCGAGAGCCAGCCCGAGCCGGGCGCGTTCCAACCCATCTCCCCCGACATCTGCATTTGCGACGACTGCCTGCGCGAACTGTTCGACCCCGCCGACCGCCGCCACCTTTACCCCTTCATCAACTGCACCAACTGCGGCCCGCGCTTCACCATCATCAAAGATATTCCCTACGACCGCCCGCAGACGACGATGGCTCCCTTTGTCATGTGCGCCGACTGCGCCCGCGAATACCACGACCCGCGCGACCGCCGCTTTCACGCCCAGCCGGTGGCCTGCCCGGTCTGCGGCCCCCAGGTAAGATTAGAGATTGGAGGATTGGAGAATTCTCCAATCCTCCAATCTCCTTTTCTCACTGCCCAACAACTTCTCCGTCAGGGCAAAATCATCGCCGGCAAAGGCTTGGGCGGATTCCATCTGGCCTGCGACGCAACGAACGAAGAGGCCGTGGCCGAACTGCGCCGCCGCAAAGGTCGCGCCGACAAACCCTTCGCGCTTATGATGCCCGACATTGCCGCCATCGAGCAATACTGCTACATTTCAACTGAAGAGCGTGCTCTGCTCGAATCGCGCCAGCGGCCCATCGTACTGTTGCAGAAACGCGGCAACGCAACCCCGCCCATCGCGGCCTCGGTCGCCCCGCGCCAACGCACACTCGGCGTCATGCTCCCCTACACTCCTTTGCATCATTTGCTTTTTAGTTTTCCTCCTTCTTCCTTCCTCCTTCATCCTTTGGTCATGACCAGCGGCAACTTCTCCGAAGAACCGATTGCCGCCCGCAACGACGAGGCCCTCACCCGCCTCGCCCCGCTGGCCGACGCCTTCCTCTTGCACGACCGCGACATCCACATCCGCACCGACGACTCGGTGATGCGCGTCTTCGAGGGCGCAGAACTACCCATCCGCCGCTCGCGGGGCTATGCGCCGTACCCGGTGAAACTTCCGCACGCCGCGCCGCCCACCCTCGCCGTCGGCGGCGAACTGAAGAACACCTTTTGCGTGGCGCGCGATCATTACGCCTTCCTCAGCCATCACATCGGCGATATGGAAAACTACGAAACACTGCAATCGTTCGAGAGCGGCGTGTCGCACTTCGAGTCTCTCTTTCGCATTCAGCCGCAGATCATCGCCCACGATCTGCACCCGAACTACCTGGCGACTCGATACGCATTGGCCCGCGCCGAGCGCGAGGGGTTGAGGGCCGTCGGCGTTCAACATCATCACGCGCACATCGCCGCCTGCATGGCCGAGCACGGACTCGACGGCGAGCATCCGGTGATCGGCGTGGCGCTCGACGGCACGGGCTACGGAACCGACGGCGCGATCTGGGGCGGCGAATTTCTGCTGGCAACATATTCACACTTCGAGCGCGTTGCCCATCTCGCCTACGTTCCCCTCCCCGGCGGCGACGCCGCCACCCGCAAACCGGCGCGAGTCGCGCTCGCCCATTTGCTCGCCGCGGGCCTGCCGCTCGATTCCGATCTCGCTCCCGTGCGCGCTCTGCCGGATAGCGAACGGAGCATCGTGGAAAAGCAAATAACAATTGGACTCAACGCGCCGCTCACCTCGAGCATGGGGAGATTGTTCGACGCGACGGCTTCGATCATCGGACTCCGGCAGGAAGTCAATTACGAAGGGCAGGCGGCCATCGAGCTGGAAGCCGTTGCCGATCCCGATGAAACGGCGGCATACGATTTCGATCTGTCCGGCGATCTCATTCTGCCGCACAGCGCCATTCGCCAAATCGTGAACGATTGGCGCGGCGGAGTCTCCCCGCCCATCATCGCCGCCCGATTCCACAACGGGGTGGCGGCGATGATCCGAAGGGTCTGTGTTCGGTTGCGAAAATCGCACGGCGTGAATCAAGTTGCCCTCAGTGGCGGCGTCTTTCAGAATGTGACTCTGTTGGCAAAGGCGCTGGCCCTTCTGCGCGCCGACGGATTCGAAGTCTTCACCCATCGTCTCGTCCCCCCCAACGATGGCGGCATTGCGTTAGGGCAGGCGGCCGTGTCAGTGATCGGTAATTGGTGAGTGGTAATTACTAATCACCAATTACTAATCAACCGCGAAAGGAGTCTCTCATGTGTCTTGGCATTCCCGGAAAGGTGATTGAGATTTACGACATCAACGGCATGAAGATGGGCAAGGTGGATTTCGGCGGCGTGATCAAAGAGGCCTGCCTCGAATATCTGCCGGAGATCCAGATCGGCGACTACACCATCATTCACGTCGGCTTCGGCATCAGCCAGCTCGACGAGGCCGAGGCCCAACGCACGCTAGAGATGCTGCGCCAACTGGATATGCTGGCCGACGAAATGCCCGAACTCGCCGACGGCACGACGTAGATGCAGAACGTTGATACACGCTGAAAATCGGATGAACGCTGATTCTTTTGATCAGAACGATCAGCGTTTATCAATTCCAATCCGCGTTCATCAGCGTTCCCCTTGATCCGAATATAATGCCGGAAGGAGCGCCCCCATGAAATACATCGACGAATACCGCGATGAGACGGTGACCCAGCGCCTGCTCGACGAGATTCGGCGCGCGGCCACGCGCTCATGGAAGATCATGGAAGTGTGCGGGGGGCAGACTCATTCCATCCTCAAAAGCGGCCTCGATCAACTTTTGCCGAGCGAGATCGATCTGGTGCACGGGCCGGGCTGTCCGGTGTGCGTCACCCCGCTGGAACTGATCGACAAGGCCATCGCCCTTGCCTCGCGCCCCGATGTGATCTTCGCTTCGTATGGCGATATGCTGCGCGTGCCCGGCTCCGAGCGCGATCTGTTCAGCGTGCGGGCGGCGGGCGGCGATGTGCGTATTGTGTATTCACCGCTCGACACGCTGAAGATCGCCCGCGACAACCCGAACAAAACGGTGGTGTTCTTCGGCATCGGCTTCGAGACGACTGCGCCCGCCAACGCGATGGCGGTGGTGCAGGCGAAGGCGCAGGGAATCCAAAACTTCGCCATGCTCGTCTCGCACGTCACCGTGCCCCCGGCCATCTCCGCGCTGATGGAATCGCCCGAAGTGCAGGTGAACGGTTTTCTGGCGGCCGGCCACGTTTGCACGGTGATGGGTTATTGGGAATACGAGCCGCTGGTGAAGAAGTATCGTGTGCCCATCGTGGTCACTGGCTTCGAGCCGGTGGATGTTCTGCATGGCGTGCTGTTGTGCGTCAAGCAACTCGAAGAGGGCCGCGCCGAAGTGGAGAACGCCTATGCCCGCTCGGTGCAACGCGACGGCAACCGCCCGGCGCAAGCGATCATCAATCAAGTCTTCGAGCCGTGCGATCGCCCGTGGCGCGGCATCGGCGTCATCCCGCAGAGCGGCTACAAGTTTCGCCCGGCCTATGCCGATTACGACGCCGAGCAGCGCTTCCCCGAAGTGCAGTCTATCGAAACCAAAGAGTCGAGCCTGTGCATCAGCGGCCAAGTGTTGCAGGGACTCAAAAAGCCGAACCAGTGCCCGGCCTTCGGCAAAGAGTGCGCGCCGCAGACTCCGCTCGGGGCGACGATGGTATCGAGCGAGGGCGCGTGCGCGGCCTACTATCGCTATGGCCGCTACGCGGAATCTCAAACTCCAAAAATCCAACTCCAAGAATCGGAAGCGGGTTTGGGCGTTTGAGATTTGGAGTTGGAAGTTCGGAGTTGCCTATGGCTCTCAACTTTGCCTCTTGGACTTGCCCCCTGCCGCTGAGAAACTACCCAACAATCGTGATGGGTCACGGCAGTGGCGGTAAGATGATGGCCGATCTGATCGAACACCTCTTCGCGCCGCAGTTCAGCAACGATCTCCTCGCCCAACTCGGCGATTCAACCGTGATCGACCTCCGGCAGATCGCGGATGGCGGGTCGGGCGCAATCGGCAATCAACGTCTTGCCTTCACCACCGATTCCTTCGTCGTCAGCCCGCTGGTCTTTCCCGGCGGCGACATCGGCGAGCTGGCCGTGAACGGCACGGTGAACGATCTGGCGATGAGCGGCGCGCGACCCCTTTTCCTCAGCGCCGGATTCATCATCGAGGAAGGCTTGCCGATGGAGACGCTCGGCCAAATCGTCGCTTCGGTGGCCCAAGCCTGCCGGAAAGCGGGCGTGCAATTGGTGGCCGGAGATACCAAAGTGGTGAACAAAGGGCACGGCGACGGGTTGTACATCAACACGTCGGGTATCGGCCTCATCGCGCCTGAGGTGAACATCGCCGCTAATCGCGCTCAGCCGGGCGATGCGGTGATCGTGAGCGGCGCGATGGGCGATCATGGCATGGCGATCATGTCGGTGCGCGAGGGATTGGATTTCGAGACGGAAATCAAAAGCGACACCGCGCCGCTTAACGGATTGGTGGGGGCCATGCTGGCCGCCTCCCGTTCGATTCATTGTTTGCGCGACGCGACGCGCGGCGGGCTGGCGGCGGTGCTCAACGAACTGGCCGCCGCCTCGAAAGTGGGAATCGAATTCGAAGAGAAGCGCGTGCCGGTTCAACCGGCGGTGCACGCCGCTTGCGAAATGCTGGGACTCGATCCGCTGTACGTCGCCAACGAGGGCAAGTTGGTTGCCATCGTGCCCGAAGCCGAAGCCGACTCCGTGTTGGCCGCCATGCGCGCGCACGCACTGGGCCGCGAAGCGGTTCGCATCGGCAAAGTGGTGGCCGAGCATCCGTCGCTCGTGGTGGCCCGCACGGGCATTGGCGGCTCGCGCGTGGTCGATCTTCCGGCGGGCGAACTGCTACCGCGAATCTGTTAACGGCTTCGAGCCAGCCGCGTCAATCGCAGAAGCAGGGGCTGTAGAGTCTCCGGCGCGGCGGCGTCACCGGCCTCCACAGTGTGCGTTCGCCCCCCGGCTTCCACCGTGAGTTTGTATTGAAACTGATCGCCGCCCGGAGCCGACGACTGGATCACGGCGGGAAGATCGAAGAAGCAGGCGGCCTCCACCAGTTGATGCAGTTCGCGCGCGTCGTCGGCTGAAAGCGAGTCCGTGTCAACGGTGTGCGCGACGCGCATCCCGGCAAAGCCGCCCGCGCGCTCGAAGCTGATTTTCACTTCACCCGCTCCGGCGGGCGCGTCAACCCCAGCGCGGTGGGCACACAGCCTTTGGGCGGCTGAGTCGGCGGTGGGGCGCCGTCCACCGTGATGCCCACGGCCGCCCAGCCGTTGCGCACCGCCTGCTGCTCCAAACTGCCCGCGCCGAAAAGTTCGCCCGCCGTTTGGTGGGTGAAGTTGGCGGCGGCCTGAAAGTCGGATCGATCCTGAAGTTTGTCGCGCAGAGTCACGTACCAGATTCGGCCGGCCTTCTCCCACGCGCGCCCGCCCAATTCCATCGCCGTCGTGTAAAAGGCATGATTCGGAATACCCAAATTGATGTGCACGCCGCCGTTGTCGTAACTCACGTTCTTGTAATCCTTCATGTGCGCGGGCTGAGGATCTTTGCCCAGCACCGGATCGTCGTAAGCCGTGCCCGGCGCTTTCATCGAGCGGATGCCCTGCCCATTCACCCGCGCTGTGAAGAGTCCCTGCCCGATGATCCAATCGGCCTCGTTCGCGCTTTGGCCCAACTTGATCTGTTTGACCAGCGAACCGAACACGTCGGACATCGATTCGTTCAACGCGCCCGGCTGATCCCAATAGATGAGTTTGGCTTCGTATTGAGTCACGCCGTGCGTCAGTTCGTGGCCGATGATGTCGATGGCGATGGTGAACCGATTGAAGAGTCGGTCCGCCGGGGGCAGGTCTTCGTCGCCGTCGCCGTACACCATTTGCTGGCCGTTCCAAAAGGCGTTGTCGTATCCCTTTTGATAATGCACGGTGGAATCGAGACGGAGTCCGTTGCCGTCGATGGAGTTGCGCCCGTACACATCTTGATACAGATCATAGGTGACGCCGGAGCCGTCGTAGGCTTCGTCCACTGCCGGGTCGCCGGTGGGCGGCTCGCCCTCGGCGCGCACTTGCTTGCCGGGCAGAGTCGATCCGAACTCGGCGTTGTAGATGATGCGGTGCTTTGCGCCGATGACGGTGGGGGCGGCCGCAACCGGCAAGCCGGTGAGCGCCTGCCGCTGTCCGCGAAACTGTTCGGAGATGCGCAGGGTGCGGATCGCCCAATCGCGCTGGGCCGGACTGCCGCGCTCGACGATCTCGCGGAGCATGTGCGGGGGGACGATGCATTGAATGGGGTGGAAGTCGGTGGACATTTTCGCCTCCTGTGCGAGATTGATTTACGCGCTGTTCTTTGGTATATTGGCGGCGGGGCCGGTGGCAGGTCAATGATAGGAGCGCTCGGCTCCCCAAAAAACGGGCACGGCGGAGGCTGTCACAAAGGTGGCGGCCTTTTTTGTTTGAGGAGGGTGATGCGCATCGTTCTCATTCATGACTCGACTCCGCCCATCGTGGCGGCGTTGAAAACGTTCTCGCACACCACGCCAGATCGATGGTTGAAGGGGCCGCCCGGTTCGTGTCGTGGCCGCGCGCGGCGGACCATGGGATGGCCGCGCGCCGCTGATATTTATACCCCAGATTTCTCCCCGCCATGAAAAAACATCCTTTTGTAACTTTACGCGCGGTGATGGTTCCGATCATTCAAGGCTGCGATAGCGAAGCGGTGTTGAGCATCGCCCGATTAATGGCGCCCGACATCGTGCTGGTGGGCGTTGTCAACATCCCTTCCAGCGAGCCGCTCAGCGCAGGAATGACTCAGGCGCGGCAGGTTCGCAGAACTTTGCGAGAGGTCGTCGAGCGATCCGGCCGGCAGGCGCGTCTCAAAGCCCAAGTGATTGTATCGCACAAGCCGTGGAACGAACTGCTCGCCGTGATCGCGGACGAAACGCCCGATTTGCTGGTGTTGGATTGGGCTTGCCACATCGAGGCTCTGAGCACAACTGTGGCCGACGTGCTCACCCGGCCGCCTTGCGATGTCGCCCTCGTGCGTGGCCCGTTCCCCGCAGAACCGGGCCGTGTGCTGGTGCCGGTGCGCGGCGGCCCGCACGCCGAATTGGCTCTGCGCGTCGGACTGAGTCTGACTCCACGAGAGTTGACCACCCTGCATCTCACCTCCGGCGACGGCCCTCATTCCGATGCGCCTTTCCATGGCCTCCGCCAAATCTTGGGGCGCATGCCCGACGTTCGATCACGCTCGGCGACCACCGCCGATCCGGCTCATACTATCCTCGAACACGCCGCCCATTATGATCTCGTTGTCATGGGCGCCACGGCTCAGCGTTTACTCAGCCAGGCCTCATTAGGCCCCGTGGCCGACCGGGTTTTGCAGAACTCGCCCACTGCCGTGATTGCTGTGAAAACCCAGCGGCCCATGCCGATCAGCACGCCGGATGAAACCGTTGGGGCGCAGGCCATTTCGATTCTCGTGGACAAGTGGTTCGCGGAAAACACCTTCCACGCCGATGAGTTTGCGAACCTGAAGCATTTGGTTGCGCTCAAGCGCGCTCAAGGGGTAACCATCAGTTTGGCGCTCCCGGCGCTCAATGAAGAGGAAACCATCGGCCGAGTGATCCGCACTGTGAAGCGCGCATTGATGGAAAAGTTTCCTCTGTTGGATGAGATCGTGGTGATCGATTCGGATTCGACCGACCGCACGCGGGCCATCGCCGAAAAATCCGGCGTGCCGGTTCATGTGCATCAGCAGTTACTGCCGGAGTTGGGCGCGCGGCAAGGCAAGGGCGAGGCGTTGTGGAAAAGCCTGAGTGTTACCTGCGGCGACATTCTGGCTTGGATTGACACCGACATCGTCAATATCCATCCGCGTTTTGTGTACGGGATTATCGGGCCGTTGCTGCTCAACCTCCGTGTGCAATTCGTCAAAGGCTTTTATCGCCGCCCGTTGAAGGTGGGCGAAAAGATTCAGGCTGGAGGAGGCGGGCGGGTGACCGAGTTGACGGCCCGGCCTCTTCTCAATCTTTTCTATCCTGAATTGTCCGGCGTCATTCAACCGCTCTCCGGTGAATACGCCGGCCGCCGTTCGGCGCTGGAGCAATTCTCCTTCTTCTCCGGTTACGGTGTGGAAACCGGTTTGCTGATCGACGTATTCGAAAAATACGGGCTTGAAGGAATCGCTCAGGTGGATTTGCTGGAGCGCATTCACCACAATCAGCCGCTGGAGGCGCTGAGCAAAATGTCTTTCGCCATTTTGCAGGCCGTCATCCGCAAACTGGAACGGCGGTATGGCCGCGCGATTCTGGAAGATGTCAACAAGTCAATGAAATTGATCCGCTACAAGTCGGGCGGTTACTTTCTGGATGTCGAGGAAATCGCTGAGCGCGAGCGCCCGCCGATGATCGAGGTGCCGCAGTATCGCGGTTTGCGCCCCCGCCGAGAATAAGAGTCGGCGCTCCGTCAGGCGATCTTCACCGCAATCAACGTGCCATCGCCGCCGGGAAAGATGGTGCTGATGACGCGCGGGTCGGCGGCGACGCGCCGATTGAATGCGCGGATGATGTCGGTGTCGGGCGTGGCGTCGGCAGGATCGACGATGTTGCCGTAGCGAAAAGCATTGTGCGCGGCGATGACGCCGCCGATGCGCACGTGCGACATCGCCCACTCGTAATAGGCGGGGTAGCCCGGTTTGTCGGCGTCGATGAAAACAAAGTCGAAAGGCGACTCGGCGGCGAGGGTTCGCAGGGTGTCGTGCGCGTCGCCGATGCGGATTTCGACGGTGTCCGCGAGCCCCGCCGCATCGAAATGATCGCGGGCCACGGCGGCGTGCGCCGAGTCCGCTTCGAGCGTAATCAGTTTTCCGCCGGGCGCGAGTCCGCGCGCGATCCACAAGCCGCTGTATCCGCCGAGCGTGCCGATCTCCAGCGCTTTCTTTGCGCCGCAAGCGCGAGCGATGAATTGCAGAAAGCGCCCTTCTTCGGGTTGGATGTTGATGGCCGGGAGGCCGCGCTGCGGCGATTCGGTGAGAGCGCGGAGGAGAGCGGCGTCCTGCGGCGCAAAAAGGTCGGCGATGTATCGGGCCAGGCGGTCGTTATAATAGATCATGGCTGTAGCGAATTCGCGCGGTTCGTCATATACTTTCGCGCGTCATTATATCTCCGACGAAAAAAGGAGCGCACCCTTGGCCGAGCCAACCGATCTCAACACCCTTCTCGCTCAGGCGGCGACGATTCAAGAACTGGGCGTGCCGGCCAGCATGGTCAGCGATCTCGTTCTGCGGCTGTTGTTCGGCAAGGGCGATGTAGGCGTGGGACGGTTCGCTGAAACGCTCAAACTGCATCCGCAAGTCGTCGATCAGGTGTTGTCGGAGATGCAGCAGGATCGGCAAGTGGAAGTGGCGAAGACGGGCACGCTGGGACGGTTGAGTTACACCTATCGTCTCACCGATGTGGGCTCAGCGCGGGCGCGCGATGCGCTGGAGCGCAGTCAATATCTCGGCCCGGTTCCGGCGCCGCTCGAAACATACAATCAGGCCATCCGTTTGCAGAGCGGAGCGCGGCGGGTGAGTCCGGCGGAGGTGAAGCAAGCGATCAGTCATTTGATTCTGCCGGAGAACTTTCACCGCCGCATCGGCCCGGCCATCAACGCCGGAGCCTCGCTGTTCCTCTACGGCCCGCCCGGCAACGGCAAATCGACGGTGGCCCAAGCCATTGCCAAACTGCTCGCCGGAACCGATCTGGCTTCCGTATGCCGTCGCCACCGCCGGGCAGATCATTCAGGTTTACGATCCGCTGGCGCACAAAGCCGCGCCGATGGAGAAAGGGCAGACCGAGAAGTTCGGCAAGGTCGATAAACGATGGGGCTTGTTCGAGCGCCCGGCAGTGATGGTGGGCGGCGAATTGAAAATGGAAGCGCTCGATCTGCGCTTCGACCCGATTGCCAAATTCTACGAATCGCCTCTGCAACTCAAAGCCAACGGCGGCATGTTTCTCATCGACGACTTCGGGCGGCAGCAAGTGCGCCCGCAAGATTTGCTCAACCGCTGGATCGTGCCGCTCGAAAGCGGCATTGACTATTTGCGGATGCAGACCGGGCAATCCCTGCAAGTGCCGTTCCGACAGTTGATCGTCTTCTCCACCAACCTCGATCCCTCTCAGTTGGTGGACGCCGCCTTCCTGCGCCGCATCCAGATCAAAGTGGAAGTGGGCAGCCCCGACGAGAAACTGTTTTATCAAATCTTCGCCCGCGTGTGCCAGGCTTACAACCTCGCCTTCGACCGGGAAAGTTTTCTGCACCTCCTCCGCAAGTGGTATGCGGAACCGAAGCGGACTCTGCAAGCGGTGCATCCGCGCGACATTCTGCGAACGGCAATTTCGATCTGCGACTACGAAGGCGTGCCGCCCAAACTGAGTCCGGAACTGATCGATGAGGCGTGCCGGTCGTATTTTGTGGATTAGCGAATGGCAATGATGGCCGAGAATCGGAAATACATTTTGGCGATTGATATGGGCACTTCGGGCCCGAAGGCGGCGCTGGCGACCACCGACGGCGAAATCATCGCCTGCGAATTTGCCGAGACGCCGCTTCTGCTCCTCCCCAACGGCGGGGCCGAACAGCGCCCCGATGATTGGTGGGAAGCGATCAAAACGGCGGCCCGCCGCGTGCTCGATCAGCGGCTCGTCCCGGTGGAGGACATCGTCGCCGTCAACGCCAGCACCCACTGGTCGGGAACGGTGGCGGTTGACCGCGACGGCCAGCCGCTGGCGGACGCGATCATTTGGATGGACACGCGCGGCGCGCCGCACGTCGATCGCATCACCGACGGCGCGATCAAAATTGAGGGCTACGAAATTTTCAAAATGCTCCGCTGGATACATTTCACCGGCGGCGGCCCGGCGCATTCGGGCAAAGACTCGATTGCCCATATCCTCTATCTCAAACACGAACGCCCCGATGTCTATCGCGCCGCGCACAAATTTCTTGAGCCGAAAGATTACATCAACTTCCGACTCACCGGCCTCATGGCCGCCTCGTACGACTCCATCGCCCTCCACTGGGTCACCGACAACCGCGACCTCGCCCGTGTGCGTTACGTAGACGAACTCATTCGATACACCACTATCGACCGCGACAAACTGCCCGACCTCAAACCGGCCAACTCCATCCTCGGCCCGCTCTCGCCCGCCGCCGCGCGCGAATTGGGCCTGAGCGAGCGCGCGCAAGTGATCATCGGCGCGCCCGACGTGCAGGCGGCGGCCATCGGCTCCGGCGCGGTGCGCGATTACGAAGCGCATCTCTATATCGGCACCTCATCGTGGATCACCTGCCACGTGCCGTTCAAGAAAACCGATCTCGATCACAACATGGCTTCACTGCCGTCGGCCAACCCCTCGCGCTACTTCGTCGCCAACGATCAGGAAACCGCCGGAGCGTGCCTCACGTTCTTGCGCGACAACGTGCTCTTTCCCGACGATGCGAAACCGGCCAACGCCTATCGACTCTTCGATCAGATCGCCGAGCGGACTCCGGCGGGAAGCGGCAAACTGATCTTCACCCCATGGCTCTACGGGGAACGGACTCCGGTAGAGAACCACTCACTACGGGGCGGCTTCTTCAACCTTTCGCTCACCACCACCCGTGAGCAAATGGTGCGGGCGGTGTTCGAGGGCGTGGCCTTCAATTCGCGCTGGCTGTTCACGCACATCGAAAAATTCGTCAACCGGCGGATCGAGTCGCTCAACATGATCGGCGGCGGGGCCAACTCCGACGTGTGGTGCCAAATCTGCGCCGACGCGCTCAACCGCCCGATCCGGCAAGTGAAGGATCCCATTCAAGCCAACGCGCGCGGCGCAGCCTTGTTGGCCTCGACCGCGCTGGGCTACATGACCTTCGACGACATCCCGGCCCGCGCGCAGATCGCCCGCGCGTACGAGCCGAACCCGGACAACCGCAAAATCTACGATGAGTTGTTCGCCGAGTTCCTCAATATCTACGAGAGCAACAAAAAAATCTACGCGAGGCTGAACCAATAGAATGGACTGGATGGAGTTTGCGCTCGGCCAACTGAGCCGGATGAATCCGCGCCTCGTGGCGCTGATCGAAAAACGCCTGCGCGCCGTTCCGTCGGTGAAGCGGAAGATCGAAAGCGACTACGACGGGATCATGGCCGAGTTGGAGCGCTCGGTGAAACCGTATCGAGACGGCTTCTTCGCCGCCGCGCGCCTCCCGGCAGAGGGCCGCAGTCGAGACGAGATCATCCGCGAAATGGAAGCGTTGAAACAGCGCGAAGAGTCGAAGTGGAAAGAGGGATTTGTGTCGGGCGCGGTGTATCACGGCGACGAGAGGCACATTGATTTTCTCAATCGCGTGTACGCCATCCACTCGCAGAGCAACCCCCTGCACTCGGATGTGTGGCCGAGCGCGGCGAAGTTCGAATCCGAGATCGTGGCGATGACGGCGGCGATGCTCGGCGGCGATTCGCGCACGTGCGGCACGGTGACATCGGGCGGCACCGAGAGCATTTTGCTGGCGATGAAAACGTATCGCGATTGGGCGCGCGAAACGAAAGGCATCGCCGCGCCAGAGATCGTCGCGCCGGTCACCGCGCATGTGGCCTTCGACAAAGCCGCGCAATACTTCCGAATGAAGATCGTCCGCACACCGATTGACTCGTCGTGCCGCGCCGATCTGTCGGCGGTGAAGCGCGCGCTCAACCGCAACACCGTTGCCATCGTGGGATCGGCGCCCGGCTTCCCGCACGGCGTGATCGATCCGATCCCGGAAATGTCCGAACTCGCGCGCGAACGGGGAATCGGATTCCACACCGACGCCTGTTTGGGCGGCTTCGTTCTGCCGTGGGCCGAGCGGCTCGGCTATCCCGTTCCGGGATTCGATTTCCGTCTTCAGGGAGTCACTTCGATATCCGCCGACACGCACAAATACGGTTACGCGGCGAAGGGCATGTCGGTGGTGCTATATCGCAACGCCGAACTGCGCCGCCACCAATACTTCACCGCCACCGATTGGCCGGGCGGACTCTACTTTTCGCCGACGATTGCCGGGAGCCGGCCGGGCGCGTTGAGCGCGGTGTGCTGGGCGGCGATGGTGACGATAGGCGAGCGGGGATACATGGAGGCCACGCGAAAAATTTTGGAGACGGCCTCCCTGATCAAAAAGGGCATCGCCGAGATTCCCGAACTGCGACTGCTCGGCGATCCGTTGTGGATCCTTTCGTTCGCTTCCGACTCGCTCGACATTTACCGAGTGCTGGACGAGATGGCGAAAAAGAAATGGGCGCTCAACGGTTTGCACAAACCGGCGGCGGTGCACCTCGCGCTCACCCTGCGGCACGCACAGCCGGGCGTGGCCGAAAGGTTTGTGGAAGATTTGCGAGAGGCGGTGGCGCAGGTGAAAGCGCACCCCGACGAGCGCGGCGGCATGGCCCCCGTGTACGGCATGGCCGCCACGCTTCCGCTTCGCACCGTCGTCTCCGATATGCTCAAGCGGTATATTGATTTGCTGTATAAGGTGTGATCCACGAAGGGCACGGAGCAACACGAAAAGAAATAAAAACTTCGCGCCCCTTCGTGTGACTTCGTGGATCAAAAACACGCAATGCCAACCCTCAACTCAAACTCCAATTCCAACCCAAACTCCCTCTGGTGGCGCGACGGCGTGATCTATCAAATCTACCCGCGCAGTCTTGCCGACTCGAATGGCGACGGCGTGGGTGATCTTCCGGGCCTCATCGGCAAACTCGATTACCTCGCTTCGCTCGGCGTGGATGCGCTGTGGCTCTCGCCGATCAACAAATCGCCGATGCGCGACTTCGGCTACGACGTTTCGGATTACGAAGACATCGCTCCGGTCTTCGGCTCGCGCGCCGACTTCGACACGCTCATCGCCGAAGCGCACCGACGCGGGTTGAAGATCGTGATGGATCTTGTGCTCAATCACACTTCCGACGAGCATTCGTGGTTTCGAGAGTCGCGCTCGTCGCATTCCAACCCCAAAGCCGATTGGTACATTTGGCGCGACCCCGCGCCGGGCGGCAACGCGCCGAAGCCGCCCAACAATTGGGCGTCGGTGTTCGGCGGTTCGGCGTGGGAGTGGGACGAGACTCGCGGGCAGTTCTACCATCACATGTTTCTCAAAGAACAGCCCGATCTCAATTGGCGCAACGCCGAAGCGCGCGCCGCGCTGATGAACACCGCGAAGTTTTGGCTCGAACGGGGCGTGGATGGATTCCGACTCGACGTGGTGAACGCCTACTTCAAAGATGCGCTGTTCCGCGACAACCCGGCCTCCTTCAGCCTCGATCCGCGCGCGGCCCTGCCGTGGTTCCGCCAACGGCACCTCCACGATTACGATCAACCCGACCTGCACAGCGTGTACCGCGAACTGCGCCAACTGCTCGATGCGCGCCCGGAGCGCGGCCTCATCGGCGAGATTTTCATGACCGAAGACCCGCGAGTGTTTGCTCGCTATCTCGGCGATGATCAACTGCACCTGGTTTACGATCCGGCCTTCGCCGCGCAGCCGTGGCTGCCGCGCTCGTTCCAGCGAATCGTCGCCGAACGGGAGGCCGCTTTGGGCGCGGATGCGTGGCCGTGCTATTGCCTCAGCAACCACGATTGGCCCCGTCACGTCACCCGGCACGGCGGCGGCCCGTTCGCTGCGGCCCGATCCAAAGTGGCGGCGGCCATGCTCCTCACCCTGCGCGGCACGCCCCTGCTTTACATGGGCGAAGAGATCGCCATGCCCAGCCCCAACCTCGCCCGCCACGAACTGATCGATCCGCCGAGCAAACGCTTCTGGCCGTTCTACAATCGCGATTGTGCGCGCACGCCGATGCAGTGGGACGAGTCGCTCAACGCCGGATTCACAACGGGCAAGCCGTGGCTGCCTGTCGGCGCATCGCACAAAAAAATCAACGTCGCCGCGCAAACCGATGATCCGAACTCGGTGCTCAACTTCTATCGCGCGCTCATCCAACTTCGCAAAGCCTCGCCCGCCCTGCGGCGCGGATCGTATCGCCCGCTCATCGAGCGGCCCGTGGCCGCCATGACCTATTTGCGCGAAACCGATTCGCAAACGATGCTCGTCGCCCTCAACTTCTTCGGCCACGATGTGACTGTGCCCATGCCGCCGGGCCAATGGGCATGCCGACTCTCCACCCACGCCGCCGAACACGCTCCCGGCGAAACCCTCACGCTCGCTCCATTCGAGGCGAGCATCTTCGAGAGAAGATAGATGATGAATTTCTTTTTCTGGCAAAAGTGGCTGTTCGTGCTGGGGTTGATCGTCGCCCTCTTTGGGTTGGCGCTCGCCTTTGCCAATCACACCCCGCTGTTCGATTTCCTTTTCAACAATCAGATTGATCCAACGTTCTGGCCGGGCAGTGTTCCCGAAGAGGCCGCCGCTTTCCGGCGATGGGTCTACGGGGTTCTCGGCGCAACGGTGTCGGGCTGGGGTGTGTTCATCGCCTTCATCGCCCACTACCCATTCCAGCGAAAAGAAGTTTGGGCGTGGAACTGCATTGCCATCGGAATGACGATCTGGTTCGTCTCCGACACGGCCATCTCGCTGTATTTCGGAGTCGGCTTCAATGCCATGTTCAACGCGGCGCTGTTTTTCGCCGCGCTGTTGCCGCTGCTGTTCACTCGCAAGCATTTCGCGCCGTGATCAAAAACGCCCGACCGCATTGGCCGGGCGCTTTCTTTCGTCCCTCGTTCACTGTCAATTGAACGGCACGGGGGCGGCGTCGTAGCGCACGGGAATAAAGATGCGCTGTCCCGTGAACACCACGCCGTTGACGAGCGCTGGATTGTATTTGACGAGGAATGATTCGGTGACGAGATATTTGGCGGCGATGCTTGCCAGTGTGTCGTTGGCCTGCACGAAGTAGATGTGCGGCCCCGCCGGAACGAGAATCGTCGTGCCCGCCGCGAACGAGGCGCGCGGGTTGGCCGTGATCAGCGTGTCGCTCGTCATCTCGAATCGATTGGCGATGGTGAGCGCCGTGTCGCCCGACTGCACCACATAGAAGAACGGCGTGCTTCGGCTGGGCGTGAACGAAATGACCACCGGGATGGTAAGCACGTCGCCGGGGTAGATCAGATCCGGGTTGATTTGCAGTTTGGGGTTGACGGCGAGAATGGCCGAGCCGGAAACGCCGTAGCGCTGTGTGTGCGTGAGCAGACTCTCGTTGAGTTGCACGACGGTGGTGATGAAATTGTTGGCCGCGGCGATGCTGGTGGCAGTGGGACGCGGGGTGGAGGTGGGCACAGGCTCGGCGGGAACGGATGTGGCGGTGCCGGTCGCCGTCGGCGGCAGTGTGGGTTCCGGCGGGGGCAGATCGGAAAACGGGCGGGGCTGGGCGTCGTATTGAATCGGGATGAAGATGCGCTGGCCGATCAACAGCGTCACCGGATCCGGCACGTTGGGATTGGCGTTGAGCAGTGAGGCCGTGCTCACGCCGTATCGCAGGGCGATGAGGTCGAGCGTATCGCCCCGTCGGACGGTGAAGTAGTGCGGCCCGGCGGGAATGAGATACGCGCGCCCGGCGATCACGGTGTCGCTCACCATCCCGTTGGCGTATTTCACCGTGCCCGGATCCATCTCGAACTGTCGGGCGATGGTCACGATGTTGTCGCCCGATTGGGCGATGTAATAGAAGGGCGTGGCGAGGCTCGGCGTGCGAGTCTTGATCACCGGGATGATGAGGGTTTGGCCGGGATAGACAATATCGGGGTTGAGGATGGCGGGGTTGGCGGCCAGCATGGCCGAGCCGCTCACGCCATAGATGGGCGCGAATTTGGCGAGGCTCTCGCCCGGCTGAATGACGAGCCGGATGGACTGCCCCTCGCCCTCGAGTGCGGGCGCGGCCTCCTGCGCCCGCGCGCCCGCGCCCGGCCCCAACAGCAAACCCAGCGCAAACAATCCAACGACGATGGTGAAGAGGATGAGTCGTGTTTTCATAGATGCCTCCCCGCGTGCGGTGAATGGCCGATAATTTGCTGCGATTGTAGCACCGATTGCAAGAGGCCATTTCTTGCCTAGCCTCATTCTTGCATGAATCCCATAGTTATCTATAATCATTGTCAGCCGCCCCTTCATCCCGAACAGCGAAACTCATGCCCCGAACTTATCGTGTTCTCAGTGTGGAAGATGACGATGATCAATTCGCTCTTCTGCGAATCGCGCTCAACGCCCTGCCGCTGACCCTGCCCGATATGCGCGGCTGGGAAGTGCTGGACTGGCTGAAGACCAACAGCGAAGTGACGACGAAAATTCCGGTGGTGATGCTCACCTCTCACGCCGAAACCTCTCACCGCGTGATCGCCAAACTGCAAGAAGTGGCAGAGTATGTGCGCAAACCGTTCGCGCCCGACGACTTCCGCGCCAAAGTGCGAGGCCTGTTGAAAATTGCCGATGAATGATTTCTGATCGTTGAGCCCTCCATCACCAATCCGCAGTCGGCAATCGAGACTCTCATGAACGATGTCCAACCCGGTCAACAGTTAGGCCCCTATCGCATCATCAGCCAAATCGGGCAGGGCGGTATGGCTACGGTGTACAAAGCCTACCACCCGGCGATGGATCGCTACGTGGCGGTGAAAGTGTTGCCCAAAGAATTCGCCTCCAGCCCAGAATTCATGAGCCGCTTTCAGCAGGAGGCGCGCACCATCGCCAACCTTGAGCATCCGCACATTCTGCCCGTGCACGACTTCGGCGAGAGCGGCGGCATTCATTATTTTGTGATGCGCTTCCTCGACACGGGCACCCTCAAAGAGCGCATCCGCTCCGGCCCGTTATCGATGCCAGAGATCGACCGGCTGTTCACCCAGCTCGCCGACGCGCTGGGCTACGCTCACGAGCGCGGCGTCATTCACCGCGACATCAAACCCTCCAACGTGCTGGTCAACACGCGGGGCGATGTGTTCCTCACCGATTTCGGCATTGCCAAACTGATGGAAGGCGCGGCGCAGCTCACCGCCACTGGCGCGGTCACCGGCACTCCGGCGTACATGAGCCCGGAGCAAGCGCAGGGCGAGAAACTCGATCAGCGTTCCGATATTTATTCGCTTGGCATCGTGTTGTATGAGATGATCACCGGCCGCGTGCCGTTCGAGGCCGAAACCCCGCTGGCGGTGATCCTCAAACAAATGCAAGCGCCCCTGCCTCTGCCGTCCGAACTCAAGCCCGGCGTTTCGCCCGACATCGAGCGCGTTCTGCTCAAAGCGCTGGCAAAAGATCGCAACGATCGTTTTGCGACATGCAAAGAATTTCTGAATGCGTGGAAGCACGCGCTCACGGCTCCGGCCCCCGCGCCTGCGGCGAAGCCGCCTCCCCCGCGCAACCCACAACCCATCTCAAACCGCCCCCGCCTCCGCGCAAATCGAAGATTCCTACCATGGCGCTCATTGGCGGAGCAACGCTGTTTGTGGTGTGTTGTCTGTGCGCCGGAATACTTGCCATTCGGGGCCAGACTCAAAAACAAAACGCCACCGCAAGCGCGGCGGCCGTCGGCGCGACCGCCGCGCCCAGCGAAGTTGTCGTGCCCACCGCCGAATCGACGGCGACTCCCGAGGTGGTGGTCACTGTTCAGAGAGAGGGTGGGTGGACATCGTGGGCGGCGGGCAACTTTCTCTTCGGCGTCATCGCGGTCGACAGAGACATCATCGCTTACGGACCCGGCAGTGTCACCGTGTGGGATCGATTCACGGGCGACATCGTCGATCGATTCACCACCGGCGGCGGCGGCGCGTGGCGGTTCGACTCCGCCAAAGGCGATTGGCAGGAGTTCAGCCAGCAAACCGGCGACATGCCAACCTATAATTTGTACGGCGTGGCGCGCGACGCCGATGGCAATATCTATTTTGCCGCCGAAGGCGCGGGGTTGATTCGATTCGATGGCGATGAGTTCTCGCAGCGCATCGTGCCCAATATCCCGGGGCCGCCCTCGCTTGGCAAAATTATCCCCGCCCCCGACGGCATGCTGTGGTTTGTCGAGGCTTACGGCGCGCGCGTGGCGGTGCTCGATCCGTTGGCAGAAACATGGAGCGAGGGGCCGGGCGACATTCCGGGCCCGCCGCTGTTCTTCGACTCGCAGGAGCGATTGTGGGTGAGCGAGTACGATCAAGGATTCTGGATCATCGACGGCAGTGAGCGGATTCACATCGGCGCAGAACACGGGCTGACTCCCGATTATCAAATTCGCGACACCACCCTCGCGCCCGATGGCACGGCGTGGCCGTCTTCGACGGGACGACGATCACCCGCCTCCTCTCCGGCGCCGACTTCGGCCTGACCTCGAATTTCATTCGCGCCATCTTCGCCGCCTCCGACGGCTCGATATGGGTCAGCGGCGAAACGCAGCTCAGCCACTACCTGCCCGATGGCGCCCTGACTGTATATGGCAGCAGCAATCTGTTCGGGTACGAGGCGGCCATCTTCGACATCGCCGAAGACTCCAGCGGCGCGATCTGGGCGGCGACCGACGGCGCGGGCGTTTATCGTTTTGCCGACGGCGACTGGCAGCACTTCGGCGATGAATTGCCGCCATACGTCAACAGCATCACCGTCACGCGCGACGGCACACTGTGGTTCGGCACAAGCGAAGGCGCGGCGCACTTCGACGGCTCGACATGGGAGCGGTATTCCATGTCCGATGGCCTCATCCACGCCCTCGTCTTCGATGTCTTCGTGGACGATTTCGGCGGAGTGTGGTTTGCCACTTACGGCGGCGCATCGCGCTTCTACCCCTAGCCCGCTTTCACCGCAGGGAGCGCGCAGAGATTTCTTTCAGCGATCTCTGCGGTGAATCTTTCCCCGAATGAAAATCGTCACCATTGACGAGATGCGCCGCCTCGAAGCCGAAGCCGATACGGCGGGCGTGTCGTATGCGGCGATGATGGAATTGGCCGGGCGCGCAGTGGCCGAAGCCGTGCTGGCCCGCGCCGTTCCCTCCGAAACGACCGCGCTCATTCTCGCCGGGCCGGGCAACAACGGCGGCGATGGACTCGTGTGCGCCCGCCATTTGCATGACGCGGGCGCGGCGGTGAAAGTGTATTGCCTCAAGCCGCCCGACGAGTCTGACTCAAAAGTGATCGCCCTCCGCCAACGCTCCCTCTTCATCGCCGACTCCGAAAATGATTCGCAAGGGCGCGTGCTCAAACAGCTGCTCGACAGCGCCACCATTGTCATTGATGCGCTCTTCGGCACGGGCGCGCGATTGCCGCTGAAAGGCAACGCCGCCCAATTGCTCGGCGTTGTCAAGCGGCGCATCGCATCGCGTGAGGGTACGGCATTGCCGTGCCCCGGCGTTGTCGCCGTCGATGTCCCTTCCGGCACGGAGTGCGACACGGGCGAAGTGGATGCCAACACCATCTGCGCCAATGTCACCGTCACCTTCGGCGCGGCCAAGATCGGGCAATACAAATTTCCCGCCGCCGATCACCTCGGCCAACTCATCATCGCCCCCATCGGCTGGCCCGACGACCTGCCCGGACTCAAATCGATCACCCTCGAACTGGCCGATGCGACTCGCGCGCGCGCCGCTCTGCCCAAACGATCGCGCGCCGCGCATAAATATGATTTTGGCCGACTGCTCGTGGTGGCCGGATCTAAAAACTACACGGGCGCGGCTTATCTCGTGGGGGCGGCGGCCATTCGCAGTGGGGCCGGGCTGGTGACCATGGCCGTGCCCGATCCCATTCACCCCATCCTCGCCGGATCGCTCATCGAAGCGACGTGGCAACCGCTTCCGCACGCCAACGGTTTCATCGCCGAGAGCGCATTGGAGGCGGCGCATCCGATGTTGGGCAAAGCGGATGCGCTGGTGATCGGGCCGGGCTGGGGACTCGAAGAGACGACGAAAGAATTTTTGCGCGGGTTGATCGGGGCGATTCACGAATCGCCCCTACTCATTGACGCCGACGGATTGCGATTGCTCGCGCAGATCGAAGGTTGGCCGGATCGACTGCCGAAGCCGTCGGTGCTCACGCCGCACCCCGGCGAAATGGCCGCGCTCACCGCGCTGGACACGAAAACAATTCAGGCCGACCGGCTCGGCGCGGCGCGCAAGTTTGCCGCGCAGTGGGGGCGCGTGGTTCTGCTCAAAGGCGCGTTCACCGTTGTGGCCGCACCCGATGGCCGCGCCGCCATCGAGCCGTTCGCCACCCCCGCGCTGGCAAAGGCCGGGTCGGGCGATGTGCTGTCGGGCATCATCGGCAGTTTGCTGGCGCAGGGATTGGATCCGTTCGAGGCGGCGGTGACGGGCGCATACGTTCATGGCCGCGCCGGAGAGATCGCCGCGCAAACATTGGGCGCGACGATCAGCGTGGCCGCAAGCGATCTGCTGACCGCGTTGCCGAAAGTGTTCGCAGAACTCGGATCATGACTGTGCACAGATGAACACGGACAAACACTGATGTTCCGAATCGGCGCCCATCTGTGTGAATCTGTGTGCGAAATCTCTCTGTGGTGAATCAAAAACACCCCGTCGTCGTGGCGGGGTGTTTTGATTCGATGCCCGATCACGCCGAAGCGGGCGGCGTGTCGGCGGGAGCGGCTTCGCCGGATTTGCCGCGGCTGGTCACGGCCTTCTTTCCAGATTCAATCGCATCCTGAAGTTTGGCTCGCTGTTCTTCGATCACCACGCGGCCCTGCTTCGCCATTTCTTCGGCGCGCAGGCGGGCGTCGGCGGCCAACTTTTCGGCGCGAGCGCGGGCATCGGCGGCGGCGGCCTCCGTGCGGTGGCGAGCCTCGGTCAGAGTCTCTTCGCCCTGCGTCCGCAATTCAATGCCCTTCTGCCGAATCTGTTCGCGGGTTTCCGCGCCCGATTGCGGCGCGAGGATGAGCGCGACTGCCGCGCCCACCAGCCCGCCGATGACGAACCCGGTGAGGAACGCGCCAATGTCGCTATCGTTGTCTTCTCTTGCCATAGGAATCTCCTTCTTGCTTCATGTGGGCGGTCCGCGAACCGCCTCCTACTTTTTGGTGACGACGTTGATAAGTTCGAAGAACTTGCCAAGCGCGGCGATGTATCCATTGAGCTTCATCACCGGGTCCACCAGATTCTCGCTGACGAAGATGGCCGTGCCGCGCACCGTGTTCACCGTCTCGTTAGTGTTTTCGAGGATCGGTTTGATTTCGTGCTGGAGCAAATTGGTGAGCCGCGCCAGCTGAATCATCAAAATGATCAGCGCCACGCCGATGACCAGCGACTCGAGGGCCATGAAAATGATGAAGATGTCGCGGATGACGGTGGTGGCCGCGGGGTTCTTCACCATGAAATACACGGCGACGCCCATGAGGGCGATGATCACCACCAACCCCGCCAGACTCATGAACACCATGCGGCGCTGTTCGGGAGTGAGGCCGGGTTCGGGTTGCGATGGCGGGGCGGGCGGAGGAAGTGCGGACATTGCGCTGAGATTATAGCAGATTAATTTTGTGTCTCGCGCCTCGCCAACCATCGCGCGGCGAAGAGGGCAATGCCACTGCCGAGACTGGCAGGCAGAATGTGCAGGGGCCCCGCGCTCCACATCGTGATCTTGAATACCTCTCCAGCCACATGCCCCAGCGCAAACCCCATCCAACTGGCGAGCAAATAGAGAAGCAATCGCCGCGCGCTGCCGCCCTGCCACAAATGAAACCCTGCGCCGTACAGCGTGGAAAGGATGAATGCAAAAAGCAGTGCTCCGGTGGTCATCGCAAAATGATCCCTCCTCCGAGACAAACATCGCCATCGTAAAATACGGCGGCCTGCCCCGGCGTGATGTCGCGCGCCGGTTCATCGAGCGACGCTTCGGCGCGATCGTTTCCAATCGGGGTGACGGCGCCCCGCCGCTCGGCGGCCTTGTATCGGATTTTGATCCCGGCGGTGAAAGATTCTTCCGGCGCGATCCCCGATACCCAGTTGACGCGGCCAACCCGCATCGTCGCCTGCCCCAGTTCCGATTCGAATCCGACGATCAGAGCGTTGCGCTCCGGGTCGGTATCCAAAACGTAATAGGCTTCGGCGGCGGCGAGGCCGATGCCTTTGCGCTGGCCGATGGTGTAGAAAGGCAGGCCTTTGTGTTGGCCGAGCACTTTGCCCGCGCGATCCACAATGGGGCCGGGCGCGGCAATGCCGGGCGCGTGAGCGGCCAGGAAGCGGTGATAATCTTTGTCGGCGATGAAGCACAGGTCTTGCGAGTCGGCGCGTTCGGCGGCGGGCAAGTTGAACCTGCGCGCCAGTTCGCGCGCTTGCGCTTTGGTGTAATCGCCAACGGGAAACATGGCGCGAGCGAGTTGCGCTTGGCCGAGCACGCTGAGGACGTAGGATTGATCCTTTTGGGCGTCGGTGGATTTTAGTAATTGATATGCGCCCCCACCCCCGGCCCCTCCCCCATTCGCTTCGCTCATGGGAGAGGGGAGTTGGCGCACGCGCGCGTAGTGGCCGGTGGCGAGGTGGGTTGCGCCGAGCGAGAGGGCTTTGTCGAGGAGAAAGTCCCAGCGGATGTGGCGGTTGCATTCGAGGCACGGGTTGGGAGTCACGCCGCTGGTGTAGCCGTCGATGAAGAACTGGACGATCTTCTCTCGGAAGACATCTTTCGTGTCGATAACGTAGAAAGGGATGTCGAGCGACTCGGCGACTCGGCGGGCGGCGGCCATCGAGTCGGGCGCGCAGCAACGATTGAGCTCTTCGCGGCCCGGCTCGCTCCACAGCCGCATCATCAGCCCGATCACCTCATGCCCCTGCGTTTTGAGCAGAGCCGCCGCCGCCGAACTATCCACCCCGCCGGACATGGCGATGACGACTTTGGTCGCAAATCCCAAAAGCCGACTCCCGAAATTCAATTACGCCGCGAGGAAAACATCCAGCGACTTTTCGACGGCCTCGGCCACCATGAGGACGAATGGCCCGGTATCGCCGCCGTGTGCTTGATCCAACGCAGTGTAATAAGCAAGGCGATCTTGGTTGCGAATGACTGTCGGAGGGTAGCCATCGCGAAAGAGAATCAAGTTCATCAGCAACCTTGCTGTCCTCCCGTTGCCGTCGCTAAATGGATGAATATGAACCAACTGAAAATGAGCCAGCGCGGCGCGTTCGAGGGTGGTGAGCGTTTGCCCGGCGTCGTTCAGCCATTTCGCAAAATCCATCATCAGCCCCGGAACTGCTACGGCATCGGGCGGCACGTAGCTTGAACCGCTGATGAGAACCTGCCCTCGTCGGTAACGCCCGGCCTCTTCGTCGTCGATTCCTTTCAGGATCAGCGCATGGATCTGGCGGATGTTGTGTTCGGTCAGCGGCTCGTCTTCCTTTGCCAGCGCCTCCACAAAATCGATCGCGTGTTTGTGGTTGACGGCCTCGAGATGTTCGGTCAGCGTTTTGCCGCCGATGGTGAGGCCATGCTCGATAACGACTTTCGTCTCCTGCAACGTGAGCGTCGAGCCTTCGATAGCATTCGAGTTGTACGTCCACTCCACGTCAAAGTAGCTCTTGAGATTAGTGAGGGCAGGGGCAGGCAATGGGCGGCGCGAGTCGAGAACCTCTTTCTTCTGAGCAACGCGCCGAAGAATTTCAGAAAGATTCATTTCATTCCCCCCACCACTCTCGTCACCACCTCCACCGCCCTCTCCACTTCCACTTCCGTCGTCGGCCTGCCCACCGTCAATCGCAGTGAGCCCAGCGCCCAATCGCGCTCATAACCGAGGGCGGTGATCACCTCCGACGGTTCGGGGTCGCCGGTTTTGCAGGCCGAGCCGGACGAGGCGGCGAGGCCTTCGAGATCGAGGCGCATGAGCAGTTCGTTGCCGTCGATGCCGCGAAAGACGAAGGACGAATGATTGGGAAGACGGTATTCGGGGTGGCCGGTGAGCCGCGAGTCGGGAATTTGGGTGAGGGCGGCGATCAGTTTGTCGCGCAGTTGGCGGTAGCGGGCGTTGTCGGTTTCGCGGCGCTCGGCCACGAGTTTGAGGGCGGCGGCCATGCCCACGATGTACGGCACGTTCGATGTTCCGGCGCGGCGCCCGCGTTCGTGGCCGCCGCCGGTTTGCGCGGGGATCATCGGCGTGCCTTTGCGAACATACAATGCGCCCACGCCTTTGGGCCCGTAAAATTTGTGCGCGCCGAGCGCGAGCATATCCGCGCCGAGACGTTTCACGTTCGCGTCGAGTTGGCTGGCGGCCTGCACCGCGTCGGTGTGGGTGATGATGTTGCGAGCGCGCGCTATCGCGGCAATCTCGGCAATGGGCTGAATGGTGCCGATCTCGTTGTTGGCGTACATCACCGAGATCAGAGTCGTGTCGGGGCGAATGGCGGCCTCCACGTCGGAGAGGCGGACGCGCCCATGCTCGTCGACGGGCAGGATCGTCAGATCGAATCCGTAGTGATCGCGCAGTTGCACAGCGGTGTGCAACACGGCGTGATGCTCGATGGCGGTGGTGATGAGGTGGTTGCCGCGGCCCGCTTCGCGCTGGGCAACCGCCGCGCCGCGCAGGCCGAGGTTATCGGACTCGGTGCCGCAGGAAGTGAAGATGATCTCGTTCGGCTCGCAGTCGAGGACGGCGGCGATGTCGCGCCGCGATTGCTCGATGGCTTTCTCGGCGTTGCGCCCCCAGCGGTGAATGGACGAGGGGTTGCCGAAGTTCTCGCGGAAGTAAGGCATCATGGCCTCGAGCACGGCGGCGTCCACCGGAGTGGTGGCGGCGTAATCGAGGTAGATTGGATCGGGCATGAGTCGATTGTATCACGCTGAAATTCCCAACCTCAAATCTCAAACTCCAAAATGGCCGCGCGCCGCGAAGGCAGGCTTATAATTGGCGGGAAGTTTTCATCGCAAACACGGAGACTAAAAAATGGACACGACAATCGTTTCGATTCACGGGCGCGAGATTTTGGATTCGCGCGGCAACCCCACCGTTGAGGTGGATGTGATTTTGGCCGACGGCGCGATGGGGCGCGCGGCGGTTCCGTCGGGCGCATCCACTGGCGCGCACGAGGCGCTCGAACTGCGCGACGGCGACAACGGGCGCTATCTCGGCAAAGGGGTGGCGAAGGCGGTGGCGAACGTCAACGAATCCATCGCGCCCGAAGTGGTGGGGATGGATGCGACCGATCAGCGCGGCGTGGACAAAGCGATGCTCGAACTCGACGGGACGCCGAACAAATCGACACTGGGGGCGAACGCGATTCTGGGCGTGAGCCTCGCCACCGCGAAGGCCGCCGCCACCGCGGTCGGCCTGCCTCTGTACCGATACCTCGGCGGCACGCACGCGCACGTGTTGCCCGTTCCGATGTTGAACATTCTCAACGGCGGCGCGCACACTGCGTGGCAGTCCACCGACTTTCAAGAATTCATGGTGATGCCGGTCGGCGCGAGTTCGTTCGCCGAAGGTTTGCGTTGGGGCGCGGAGGTGTATCACGCGCTGAAAAAGGTGTTGAAGGATAAAGGATACGCGACGCTTGTGGGCGACGAGGGCGGCTACGCGCCCGCGCTGAAGACGAACGAAGAAGCAATTGAAGTGATCCTCAAAGCCATCGAGTCGGCGGGATACAAACCCGGCGAGCAACTGTGCATCGCCCTCGATCCGGCGGCCAGCGAACTGTACGAAGACGGCGTTTACAACTTACGGAAGGAAGGCAAGAAACTCAGCGGCGCAGAGATGGTAGGCTTCTGGGGCGAGTGGATCAAAAAGCATCCGATCATTTCGATTGAGGACGGGCTGGCCGAAGACGATTGGCCGAGTTGGAAGTTGATGACTGAGCAATGGGGAAGCAAGATTCAATTGGTGGGCGACGATTTGCTGGTGACGAACCCGGAACGGGTGAAGAAGGCGATCAAAGAGGGCGTGGCGAATTCACTGCTGGTGAAGGTGAATCAGATCGGCTCGTTGACGGAGACGATTGAGGCGGTGGCGATCTGCCAGCGGAACGGGTGGACGGCGGTGACCTCGCACCGCTCCGGCGAAACCGAAGACGCGACGATTGCCGATCTCTCGGTGGCGCTCAACATGGGGCAGATCAAAACCGGCGCTCCGGCCCGTTCGGATCGCGTGGCGAAATACAATCAACTGTTGCGGATCGAAGAGGAGTTGGGCGACGACGCGGCGTATTTGGGCCGGGCGGCGCTGGCGAGGTAAAAAGAACGCCCCGAAGGCTGATCCTTCGGGGTGTTTTATATTTCGGCCTCGAACTCGATCTTGGCCTCTTTGCCCGGCGCGGCTGTGCCGCAAATGGCGCACACGTTCCAATTCAATTCGAGTTGCGCGCCGCACTGCGTGCAAGTTTTTTTCAGTTTCGTTTGGCAGAACGGGCACACGCGCCATTCGGCGTGAGCGGCGCGGGAACAGCCGGGGCACGTGGATCGTTCCTCGATCTCCTGCAACAACGCCTCTTCTTCCAACGAACGGGCGTAGGCCTGCGACAATGTTTCCGGCGGGCGAAGGATGAGATAGACGATGAGGCCGGGGATGTTGAGCACCGCCACCACCAGCGCGGCGAGGAACTGGGCAAAAATATCTCGCGAGCGCGAACGCATGTCGCGGAAGGCCCAAATGATCAGCGACAGCCACAGCGCGGCAGTGAACGCGCCGAGAACGGCGACGCCGACGCGGACATAGTTGAGGGCGGAGGTGAGATCCATTGGGAAGAAGCCAGTAATCAGAAGTCAGTAGTCAGAGGCTGTTGCAAGTTGTGCGCCAATCTCAATTCTGACTGCTGTTTGCTGGCGGCTGGCCTCTGGCGATTATACAGTGAAACCGATTTGACCTCTCCTGCCCTCCGAAGTATTATCCTCTCCAACCGTTATGGACGACGACACCGATACCGATCTCACCTTCACCCCTCGCATCGGCGACATGGCCTCCGAAGACCGGCCGCGCGAGCGGCTGGCGCAGGCCGGACCCGAAGCGCTGAACAACGCCGAACTGCTCGCCATTCTGCTCCGCACCGGACTCGAAGGCGAGAACGCGGTGCGGCTCGGCGAGCGATTGCTGGCCCAGCACGGCGGACTCGTCGGCCTGCTCAAAATGTCGTACACCGATCTCTGCAAAGTGAAAGGGATCGGCCCGGCGAAAGCGGCGCAGTTGAAAGCGGCGGTGGAATTGGGGCGGCGGATCGCGGCGGCTTCTCCTGCCGAGAAGCCGACCATCAATTCACCCGCCGACGCGGCCAACGTGATCATGTACGAGATGCGCGCGCTCGATCAGGAAGTCGTGCGCGTGTTGCTGCTCGACACGCGCAACCGGCTCATGGGCACGGTGGAAGTGTATCGCGGCTCGCTCAACACCTCGATGATCCGTGTGGGCGAATTGTTTCGCGAGGCCATCAAACAGAGCGCGGCCTCGATCATCGTCGCCCACAACCACCCCAGCGGCGACCCGTCGCCTTCGCCCGACGACGTGGCCGTGACGCGGATGATGGTGGAAGCGGGCCGCCTGCTCGACATCCCCGTGCACGATCACATTGTTATCGGTCACAACCGCTTTGTGTCCCTCAAAGAAAGAGGACTCGGCTTCAGTTGAAGGATGAGTCTTGAAGGATGAATCTTGATGACAGCGAGAATTCATCCTTCATCGTTCACCCTTCATCCTTTGCCCCGTGCCTTACCCACGCATCGAGCAGCTCATTCTCGTGCCCGGCGCATCCAACGTCGAAGTGGCCCATTGGGGCGCGGCGGTGGTGGAATATGCCGCGCTCTTTCCGGGCGCGCGCATCGCTCACGATTTCGCCGAGGCGGCCAACCCGCAGTACGAGCGCATCACTATCGTCAACCCCGAGTCGTGGCCTCCCGAACTCTCTCTGCTCATCAAACAGAATCCGCGCCCGCTCGTCGTCGAGCGGCTCACCGCCCCCACCCCCGAAGTGCTGGCCGAGATTCTGCATGTCCGCGTTTATTACAGTCTGCGATTCGGTTTCCAGTCCGAATACGATTGGACTCAGCAGTGGCCGTTGGGGATGAGTCTCATTGGCTTGCATGGCCGCGCCGACGGCGAAATGCTCAACCCCGATTTCGACATCGTGCGCGCGGCCAGAGTGGAGGCGGTGAAGCTTACCAGCAGCGCTACTGAGGCGTCGGTGAAGTCGCTGCGGGCCATCAACCCCGGCGTGTTCATCATGGTTCGCCCCATCGTGTCGTTTGTCGAAAACGAGCGCCCGCGCCGCATCTCGCCCGATCAGTTTGTGGAATGGACGGCCCCCAATCTGCAAAGGCTGTTCGATGCCGACCCATCGATCCAATACATCGAAGTTCACAACGAGCCGAATCTGACCATTGAAGGACTCGGCGGCAGTTGGAACAATGGCCGCGAATTTGCCTCGTGGTTCGACCGCGTTGTCGATCTTTTCCGGCAGCGCTGGCCCGACAAAAAATACGGTTTCCCCGGACTCTCGCCGGGAGCGAGTATGCAGAACATCCGCCAAAACATGCGCCAGTTTCTCGGCGAGGCGGCGCTCTCGGCGGCGCGCGCCGATTGGATTGCCGTGCATGGTTACTGGATCAGCGACCGCGAGATGACCGATGTGACCGGCGGCTTCACGTGGAAAGTGCTCCGCCAACTCTTCCCCGACAAAGTGCTCATCATCACCGAATTCGGCAACCCCTCACAGCCCAAGCCGATGGTGGCAGAGCAGTACTCTCGCTATTATGGTATCCTTCGCCACATCCCCGGTTTGGGCGGCGCCTTTGCCTATATTTCTTCCACCTCCGATCGCGTGGAGTCGGCGCGATGGGCATGGCGCGACGAAACGGGGCGCGACGTGGGCATCGCTCACGAGATTGGGTTGAGACGGCACATCCGTTGACGACAGGAGCGCTCAATGCCTGAGAATCAAATCATCCTTCTTCCGAAACAAAACTACTACGAATGGGTCGCCGCCGCGCGCGATTACGTGCTCAAGTTCGGCCCCAACGTCACCCCCGACCCGCAATCGGCGGCCAACTATTACGCGCCCAACCAAGTGATCTCCATTGCCAACGCGCCCGACGGCTATGGCCGCGACATCGTTCAGTGGTTCAAAGACAACTACCCCAACATTCGCCTCGATGTCATCAACGTCGGATCGCCCGCCGATCTCAAAAACGCGCTGGCCGCCCGCATTGCCAACAACACCCAGTTCACCCAGGAGAGCGCGCCGTTCACCCTGCGCTGGCCCACCGACTACCCGAAGATCACTCAGCCCTTCGGCGTCAACCCCGACATCTACCGCCGCTTCGGCCTGCCCGGCCACGAAGGCCTCGACATCCGCGCGCCGATGGGCGCCAACCTTTATGCCGCCGCCGATGGCACGGTGTTTCAAGTGAACGCCACCGGCAAACTTCAGAATGGCAGCCCGCACGCCTACGGCATTCACGTCCGCATTCAGCACCGCGACGGCTACCAAACGATTTACGCCCACATGCAGCAAGCGCTCGCTACCGAAGGCCAGCAAGTGAAAGCGGGCGACAAGATCGGGCTGGCCGACTCGACCGGCAACTCGACCGGAAGCCATTTGCATTTGACGCTGAAGAAGCAGGGGGCGACCGCCGCCGGACTCACCAACTATCCCAACGACATCATCGATCCGACTCCTTTTTTGCAGGATGCCGCCGTCGTGACTCCGCCGCCCGATTCCTTCGGCTGGGCCTATCGGCGCTGTCTCGTCGGAGTCAATGGCCGGGCCGACGGCCCCCTCACCGAGGCCGATTACCCGGTGCTGCAGGCCGCGCGAGTCGAAGCCATCAAACTCATGTCCACCGCCCGCCCCGAAAGCATCGATCGGCTGAGGCAGATCAACCCGGACATGTTCATCATGGTTCGCCTCTTCGCCGACTTCCGCAACCGCCGCGTGCGCTCCGACGAATTCGCCTCGTGGTCGGATGACGGCATGGCCCAGTTTTACGCGCGCGGTGTGCGCTACTTCGAAGTGCACAACGAGCCGAATCTGCAAATCGAGGGTTGGAAATCCTCGTGGCAGGACGGCAAAGAGTTTGGCCGCTGGCTCACCGATGTAATCAATCGCCTCAAAGCCAAATACCCCGAAGCCAAGTTCGGTTACCCCGGCCTCTCGCCGGGCGCGAGCATCAGCGGCCAGCGAGTCGATTCGTGGGCCTTCCTCGGCCAGAGCGACGAAGCCGCGCGCGCCGCCGATTTCATGTGCTGTCACTGCTATTGGATCAACGACGCCGATCAACTCGCGGCGACGGGCGGGCTGGTGTACGAAGAATACCGCCGCCGTTACCCGAACAAGCAATTGTTCATCACCGAATTCTCGAACCCCACCGACAACACCGACACGCGCACCAAAGGCCAGCAGTATGTGAACTATTACAAGCGCCTGCGCAGTGTCGCCGGTATGGGCGCGGCCTTCTCCTTCGTTCTCTCCGCCTCGGCCTATTTCCCCAACGAGGCTTGGCGGTTGGAAGACGGCACGCTGACCGACATCCCCAAGATCGTGGGAGCGCGGAATTTCTAACAGCGGTTAGCGAGCAGCAGTAAGCGGTTAGTTGCCAAATGCTAACCGCTATTCGCTATTGGCTAATCGCTTGCTTTAATGCCAAGTCTTCATTCACCTTCCCGGCTGCAGCTCGCCGGAGTCTTTCTTATTGCCAGCAGTGTCCTCACGTTGGAGATCAGCCTCACCCGAGTCTTTTCGGTGACGCTGTGGTATCACTTTGCGTTCATGGCGATCTCGGTGGCGTTGCTGGGCAGCGCGGCGGCGGGTGTGGTAGTGTATCGCGCCCCGCGATGGTTGGAGTCGGATCGGGCGGATCGGTTTCTTTCGCTCTTCGCCCTGCTCACGTCGGTCTCCATCCTCCTCAGTTTCTTTCTTCTGCTTCGCATCCCGTTCATTGTTCTCAATATCCGTTTCGCCGGGCTGGGCTGGCCGCAAACGATCAATCTGCTATTGATTTTTCTCGTGGCCCTCGCGCCGTTCTTTCTCAGCGGGCTGTGCATCGCCCTCGCCATGTCGCGCTGGAGCCGGGTGTCGGGGCAAGTGTATTTCGCCGATCTGCTGGGCGCGAGCGCGGGCTGTTTGGTGAGCGTGGCCGCGTTGAGCATGTTCGGCGGCGCGGGCGCGGTGTTCGCCGCCGCAGTGGTGGCCGCCGCCGCCGCGTTGGCCTTCGGCCTCCCCGTCGAGAATCGGCGCTGGCGTTGGATCACGGCCGGCTGGATGATCGCCGCCAGCGCGTGGCTGATCGTCAATCACGCTTTCAGCATCGTCACCGTGAGCGCCAACAAAGCCGGGGGCGTGGAGCCGCCGCGCGTATACGAGCAGTGGAATTCTTTTTCGCGCGTCACCGTGTACGAGCCGGAAGTGTGGGGCATCCCGTTTGGGTGGGCGCTCAGCACGCGCTACGAAGGCGGCGACCCCGGCCATGCGCTTCTGCTCATCGACGCGCTCGCCGGAACCCCCATCCAAAAATGGGATGGCGATCTCGCCAGCGTTGAGTTCCTCAAATGGGATCTCACCTCGATAGCGTATTACCTCAAACAGCAACCCAACGTGTTCATCATGGGGCCGGGCGGCGGGCGCGATGTGCTCTCGGCGCTGGCCTTCGGCGCGCGCGAGGTGACCGGCGTGGAACTCAACCCGGCGGTGATCGACGCGGTGCGGGATCACTTCGGCGAGTATTCGGGCCGCCTCTACGACCGCCCCGATGTGCATATCGCCGTCGGCGACGCGCGCGCCTACATTGCCCAAAGCGATCAGCGATTCGACATCATTCAAGCCTCGCTCGTCGATACGTTCGCCGCCACCTCGGCGGGCGCCTTCGCCCTCTCCGAAAACAGCCTCTACACCACCGAAGCCTTCGTGACGTATTTCGATCATCTCTCCGACAATGGCATCGTGACGATGTCGCGCTGGTATCAAGATGATCGGCCCGCCGAGACTCTGCGGCTCGTGTCGTTGGCCATGTCCGGGTGGGAAGCCTCCGGTGTGACCGACCCCGCCGGATACATCATCGTCGTCGCCAACAAACAACCCACCCGCTCCACCGAAGGGGTGGCCACTCTGCTGCTCAAGCGCGCGGCGTTCACCCTCGACGAAGTGGGCGTCGTTCTCGCCGAGTCGAAGCGTTTGGGCTTCGATGTTCTGTACGCTCCGGCCCTGCCCACGCGCGGCCCCATCCACGATCTTGTGACCGCCGAGGATCGCGCTGTGTGGATCGCGCAGTACCCGCTTGACATCACCCCCTCCACCGACGACCGGCCTTTCTTCTTCAACCTCGTTCGCTACGGCGACCTCATCGATTCGAATGGCTGGCTGAGCGGCGTGTACACCACCAGCGTCGAGGCCGTGTACGTTCTCACCGCCCTGCTACTCGCCACCCTCATTCTCTCGCTGGCCTTCGTCATCGTGCCACTGCGCCTGACGAAAGGGCAAACCGCGCAAGCGCCGCAAACGCGGCTTTTGGGCTACTTCGCCGCGCTGGGCGTGGGCTTCATGCTCATCGAAATGCCCGCCATCCAACGAGTGACAACTTATTTGGGATCGCCCACCTATGCTCTCGTCGTCGTGCTGTTCACGCTATTGCTCTTCGCCGGACTCGGAAGCCGCGCCACCGGCCGCATCGACTCGGCCTCCCTCGTTTCGCGCTTGGGCTGGATTCTGCTCGGCGTGATGGGGCTGGGATTGATTCACGCTTTGCTGATTCCGCAATTGCTCGGCGCGACGACTCAACTCTCGTTGGTCGGGCGGATGGCGCTGGCGGTGATCACCCTCGCCCCGTTGGGATTCATGATGGGGATGCCGTTTCCGTTGGGGATGCGTTGGGCTTCGGAACGGGACGCGGCCACCGTGCCGTGGATGTGGTCGATCAATGCGGTGACTTCGGTGTGCGGCTCGGTGCTGGCGGTGGCGCTGGCCATCAATCTTGGCTTCCGCGTCACGATGTTGATCGGGGTGGCGGCCTATGGCGCGGCGGCGGCGGTTGCATGGGCCTCGCGGCGCGAGGCGGTTGCCCCCGCGGAGTCGGGCCGCATCGAGACTCCGGCCAGCCCCCTCGCACAGAATCAGGAGTCAATGTAATCGCAATGTCCGAAAACGAAATTCCCGAAATCAAACGAGAGTCTTCGGGCGGCGTACCGGTGGGCGGCCTCGTCGCCATCATTGTGCTGGCGTTGGCCGGAGCGGGGCTGGTGTTCTTTGCGCTGTTCGGGATGCGCGATGATGAGGAAGGCGCGGCGATTGCGGCGAGTGTGGCGGCGTTCTCCTCGCCCACGCCGGTGGCGGTTGTGGTTCACACGAGCGCCCCGTCGTCAACGCCGGTTTCCACATTGCCTCCGGCAAGCGCGACGCCCTCGCCCACCCTTGCCTTCGCCGACACGGCCACCGCCGCCATCACCGAAACGGCTACGGCTCAACTCTCGCCCACCGTCACGCGAACGCGCAGTGCGCCCGTTGTCACGGCAACCTTCACTGCGCCGCCGCCCACGGCCACGCCCGCCCCCGTTGGCAGGCACGGCGTGATCGGCTCGTTGACGTTGTGCGATCCGGGCAAGCCGTCGTTCGCCACCACCATCGAGGGCATCTGCGTGATCGAGACGATCAAAAACACGACCGACTCCGATGTGCGTTACGGAGCGTTGGGCGTGCAATACATCAACAATCAAACCGGCGAAAGCAAGTTCCAATGTTCGTGGTGCGGCGATCTGTTCATCGCGGCCGGCTGCACCGGCCCCACCGGCACGTGCGGCGGCCCCACGCGCGACAACGGCTGGTTCATTCACACGCCCGGCGCCTACACGCTCAACCTTGCCGTGTGTTTCTCGGACATCAACACGTGTTTGGGCGGGAACGGCGATTGGGAAACGCTGGCGGGCGGGATACAGATTTCGGTAATCAATTGGACGCCGTCGCCGTGAGGGAAACGTGTGAGCGCGCCATGAGACTCAAGATTGATAAAGAAAACGATGCTCTCTATTTCCGACTTGACGAAGCCGCTATCGTTGAGTCGGAGGAAGTTCAGCCGGGGGTGATTCTGGACTTCGATAAGAATGGCAGGGTTATCGGCGTTGAAATTTTGGATTTGAGCAAACGCACAGACCCGGAGAAATTGCGAGTATTGCAGTTTGAAACAGCGTAGCAGTTTGTGAGTGGTTTCAGGAAGCAACGGCGATGGCTGTTGCTTTTTGATTCTCAACGTTCTATTCTTGCCACTTCGAACACCGGCGCGCCATCGCGGCGCGAGATGATGGCCAACTGCTCAACTTGCCAGCGGCGCTCGCTCACTGCCGCATCGAATGGCTCGCGGCGGGGGAAGATGGTTTCTTGCGGGAAGTGAAAGACGAATAACGCGCCGGGCTGATCGAGCGCGGCGTCGAGCCGCTCGGCGAAGCCCTCATCGGCTTCCCACGAGTAGCCGAAAATTTCCTGCGGGTCGAGTTCGCCGCGAGAGAGCATCCGCATCTGCGGCGCGAAGCCCCAATCCACTGCGATGATCGGCGCCCCTTTGGGGACGTTTTCATTCAGCCAATCGATCAGCCGATACACCGCATCCGAGTGGGGGCCGAGTCCGCCGGACTCTTTCAGCGCGGCGTGATATTGCATCGTCGTCATCACGTCGCCCGCGAACAACATTCCCAATCCCAACGCCGTCACCACCATCCCCAATCTCACGAACCCTAACCACCCCACCACCCCGCGACAGCGTCCCGTAGCGACAGCGGAGTGGGAAGCGCCCAACCACCCATTCAAGTTCGGGGCGGTGAGGCGAGTGAAGATCGGTTCGGCGGCGAGGGCGACGAGAATGGGCCAGAGCGGGGTGAAGACAGCGAAGTGGGTGGGGAAGAGTCCGGAAACGGTGAACGACGATTGCGCAAGGCCGAGAGCGAGCAACAAAAGGATGGCGACGGGGAGCCGAGATCGCTGGCGGCGAAAAAGCCAGCGTCCCAGAATCACGATGGCCGAGAGGCCGAGAGCGGGCTCCCACAGCCCGTTGCCGAATGATCCGCCGAGATACCACAGGTGATCGCGCCCGGCGATGACGGCGCGAAAATGATCGACTCGGGCGGCGAGGTTTTTGGCGAAGTCGAGGTTGTTCACGCCGTAAAAAGAGGTGGTGAGGTTTGCGCCCACCGAGAGGAATGTGCCGCCTGTTTGCAGGTTGAAAGCGACGAGCGGCGCGAGGGCGAGGAGGAGGCCGAAGGCAAAAGCAAGGAGATCGGGGAGGGAGGGGGCGCGAGGAAAGGCAGAATACGGAATGCGGAATACGGAATTGGAAGTTTGAGATTTGAGATTTGAGATTAACGCGGGGGCGTTGATGATCGCCAATGCGCCGATCATTCCGCCGATGATCCAGATGAAGAGGAGTTTGGCGTACAGCCCTGCGCCGCAGAGGAGGCCGAGCGCGGCGGCGCGCGGCCAGCCGCCTCGTTTGGCCCAGTCCGCGCCCGCCCACAATGCGCCAACGGCGAATGTGGCCGTGAGCGAGGCCACGTACACGCCCTGCCTTTGCCAGAAGATGAACGCGGGCGAGGCGGCGAGAAGCATGGCGGCGATGAAGGCCGCGCGTTTGCTCACTGTGCCGGCGAGGAAGCCGAAGGTGAGGAGGAGGGTGACTGCGCCGATGAGCACGGTATACAGCCGGAGCGCGGCGGCGGTGGGGCCGAGCGCGGCGAAGAAGGGCAGGGCCAAGTAAACGTTGAAGGCGCCGATGTAGTCTTGCGCCATCAACGGAAAGACGCGCCCGCCGAGATCAATGCCGGCGCCGCGAAAGGCGGCGATGGGTTGGCCGCGCAAAATCTGCATGGCCTGTAATCCGGCTTCCACAGCCTCATCGTTGTGCAGACCGGGCAGGGTCAGTTGAGGAAGGGCGAGGGCGAGGTAAATGGCGAGGGGGAAGGCGAGGAGGAAGGAGGAAGGATGAAGGATGAAGGATGAAGAGCGAAGAGCGAAGAGCGAAAGTCGTTGAAAGACCGGGGGTCGGGAATCGGCGTTCATCGTTCCGCGCTCAGCATTCATCGTTGGCCTACTCAGTCTCCGGCCAACAACTCAATTTCTGAGACGAGGCTTTCGAAGAAATGGCCTTCGGAATAGATGGCAATGGCGTTGATAACGGCAGGGGTGCGCCCGGCGTTGCGGAAGAGGGTGATGAGGTCGGGTGAGTCGTACGAAAACCAAACACTGCGCTGGATGCGGACATGATTATTTTTCTGCCCGGAGCAGGCAATACACAGTGGCGGCAAAACGCCGCTCGGATCGTCGGCATAATAGAAGCCCTGAATCCATTCGTTCTTGTTGCCGGCCAAGTCGGTGTAGTCGATCTTCACTATCAGCGGGCACTCCGATCCCATCGAGCCGCACACCGATATGTTCTGGCTGACGACGCGCACGGCCAGATGCAATCGCAAACTTTGATAGTCGCGCACGTCGCGATTAATTTTTTGCTGAATGCCCACACGCCCCCAATTGCTGCCGGGGCGATAAAAGTGGATGGCTTTGCGCCCGGCATCCACCGTGATCTCGATCTGGCCCTCGGCGTCGTTGGGGTCGTAGCGTTCGATATATGGATTCCAGTCGGCGGGGGAAAGGGGCGCGGCGAAGTCGCCGTTGGCGATGAGGTTGCGGTCGCCGGTGGCCACTTCAAGAGTCTGGCCGGGGCGGAGAGTGGTTCGCTGGCCGGGCGCGAGTTCCACGCTGTTCCCCTCGGCGGTGACGACTGCTTCGCCGTCGTGCACTGCCACTTCGGTCATCTGCGCCGTCACCTCCACCGAATAACTGCCGGGCTGGTCGAGCAGCACTTCGCCGTGCGGCGTTTGCAGCGCAATGATAATAGCGCGGCTGACGTTCACCGCGAGACTCACGCGCGCCCGGCCTCTCTGCATCTCGATTGTCATGCGATGTGGGCGGTCGCTCCATTCGAAGCGCGGCGAATGCATCTCCCTCAATTCGACGCTGCTCCCGCCATAAATTTGCAATGAGCCGAGCGCGGTCGTTTGATCGGGCGCATAAAACGAAACGGCGGCTTGCGATCCGGCTTCGCTGTCGATGCGGCTGGCAACGGCCACGTTGGGCACCGTCTCCACCACCGCTTGCGGCAGGGTTGCGCCGGGTTGAGTGAGAAACACCGTGCCGGAGATCAGCGTGATGGACACTTCCTGCGATGCTTCGGCGGCGCGCAGAAACCAGTTGATGCCGAGCGGCGTGGTGATGACCAGCGCGCAGAAGGTGATGAATGCGGCGATCATGATGCCCCACGCGCGCCGCTCGACGGGCTGATAATGTATGGCTTCGGTCATCAACGGGGAACGGAGGCGCGGCGGCTACCAGACGATCTCGAACGAAACGAATTCGCCCGTGGCCGCTTCCCATTTTGTCTCCACCCGATCCACGCGGGCGTGGGTGGGGCCGGTGCGCAAAAAGGCCAACAGCGATTCGAGTTTGGGGCGCGGGCCTTCGGCGACGACTTCTACCGAGCCGTCCTCCTTGTTTCGCGTCCAGCCTTTCACTCCGAGTGACGCCGCCTTTTGACGGGTGCTGTCGCGGAAGTAAACGCCTTGCACGAGGCCGTAGATTTGGGCGTGGAGCCGGGCAACTTCCATCGGTGTGTTGAGGAGAAAGTGATCAGTGATTGGTAATTAGTGATCGCGGAGCGCTTGATCGCCCTGCGCTTTCCATTCACTGACTACCGACCGCTGATTACTGACTTCTGACTACTGGCTACTGATTTTACCATCGCACCGCCACTCGCTTCAGCCGCCCAAACTTATCGCGGTATTGGACGTGCTGGTGGGTCTTGCCGTATTCGTAGAGATCGCGCGTCACTCGCACATCCTGCTCGCAGTAGTCGAGCACCTTTTCGATCTCGCCCCTGCGAAACCAATGGACGGCAAGGACGCCGTCGGCGCTTTTGCTGTGGCCGAGCGTGGCGCTGGCGACGGAGTCGAGCGAGAGTCGGAAGCCCAACGCGCGATAGAGATCGGCAAGCAGATCGACGGTGGGGAGGGCCAGCGGCTCCCCACCGGCATACGGTCGAAGGACTTCGTAATCGAATCGCAGAACGTTGAAGCCCACGACGAGGCTGGCGGCGCGCAGATCGGCGAGAAGTTTTTCGGCATCGCTTTCGAGGTAGCGAGTGATCGTGCCCGCGTCGACGTCGAGGGTGACGGCGCAGGCCATCTTCATTTTGGCGATGTGGCTCCAGCCGCCCACTTCGTCGGCGAGGTGTTGGGTTTCGAGATCAAAAATAAGCGTTGGGGCGCTCATGTTGCACCACAGAGATCACGGAAACCACAGAGAATTTGGAATTGCTTTCCGTATTCTCGGTGGCCTCTGTGGTGAGATCAGGTTTTGCGTTTGGGCGCGAAGAGGAGGGCGGCGAGGATGACGGCCACCGGCCCGAAGACGAACACATAGGGCATCGCCTCGCGCAGAAAGGCGGCCAATGGGCTGGCGCGCAGAACATCGCTTTCCCATCCGGTTTGCAGTTCGACAAACGAGACTTTGAGCACGCGCTGGAGTCCGCCTTCGCAGGTTGCGCCTTCGCGGTAAGCCGTGAGCAGATCGCGAATAGCGCCCGGTCCCCAACGGTCGCGGATGTAGCGCACGAGCGAGGCGCTTTCGGCGTAGGAGAGGATGGCGCGCGATGAGTCGATGCTAAACGCGCCGCACAACGATTCCAGCGGGATGATGGCTTCGGTTTCGACGGCTCGAGTCAGCGCATCGCCGAAGATCGCGTTGGGGCGCGGCTCGCTGTTGACGGCAATGCCTTCGTCGAGCCACACGGGCATTCGGTCGTAACCCGCCTGCACGATCTGATAAATCAGGACGTGAGTGAGTTCGTGGGCGAGGGTGTTTTCGAGTTCGAGCAAAGCGGCGGTGTCGGCGTAGGAGTTCACCAGCACCACGCCGAGCGAGGGATCGGCGTGCCCGGCCACCCAGTCGCGCCCGCCGAGGCGGAGTCCCGATTGGAGATCGTCGAGCCGTTCGTAAACGTAAATGTCCACCTGATCGGGCGGCGAGGTGTCCATTAATCGGCTGGCGCGGTTGAGAGATTCATAGCCAATGTCGGCAACCGATTGGCCGAAGGCGAGATCGCCGCTGTGCCAGTGGGCGCGGACGGCGCCGCGCGCGACCGTTTCCCATTGGAAGCGGTTGTCTTCGTAAAGGTAGGTTTGTTCGGGGGTGGTGATGGTTTCGCTGGATGAGTCGGCGATGCGCCACGAATAGAACACGTCGGCGAAGGGGGCGATGGGTTGAGTTTGCAGATCGAGCGTCACCTGCGTTTCGATCTGCGGCGCGGGAAACAAGTCAGCGCCGATCACTTCGGTGCGCGAGTCGGCGCCCACCCGCAGCAAGAGGGTGGCTTGAGTGATTTCGGCGTCGCTGTGGGCGGCGAGGGTGAAGATCATTTGCTCGCCGAAGGTGTGGGTGACGGAGATGGAATCGACGCTAATTGCTGATGGCCGATGGCTGATGGCTGATTGGGCAGGCGCGGCGAGGAGAAGGACGAGGAGGAGGAGCGGGCGCGGTGTCATTGCAGGTAGGCGATGAGCGGGGTGAGGGTGAGCGGGCTGAGCAGGGTGCTGACGACGACGACGCTGGTGACGAACACCGGGTCGAGGCCGTATTCGATGGCGAGGATGGTGGTGATGACGGCGGTGGGCATGGCCGATTCGAGGACGGCGGCCTGCCGGGCAACGCCGCTCAGCCCGAGCGCGGCGGCCATGCCGATGCCGATGATCGGGCCGGTGATCAGCCGCAGTGCTGAGGCCGCAGTGACGAGGCGAAGGTTTTCGGGGCGCTGGGCTTCGGCGAGCTGCAGACCAAGCACCACGATCATCACCGGCAGGGCGGCGCCGCTGAGCAGTTTGATGGCGCGCAGAAGCGGAAAGATGAGGGTGGAGGAGTCGGTCACGTCCACGTTGGCGAGGCGCAGGGCTCCGGCGAGGAGCAAGCCGTAGAGCGCGGGCACGGTGGCGACGCCCATGAGCGATTGGCGCAGTGATGATCTTCCGCGCGAGGCCACCACCACACCCACAGTGTACACCATGAGCGTGCTGAAAACGTAATAGATGATGGCGCGGGCCACTGCCGGGTCGCCGAAGGCAAAGCGATTGAGGGGCAGGCCGTAGTTGCCGCCGTTGACGAACATGTTGACCACGAGCAAGGCGGCCATCGTGGGGCGGTCGAGGCGAAGCGCCCGGCCCACCACGAACGCCGCCGCGCCCGAGACCAGCACCGCGCCGACGGTGAAGACAACCATCCGCCCGAATTCATCGCCGCTCAATTGATTCTCGGTGAGGGCGGTGAAGACGAGGCAGGGGCTGAAAATGTAAAAGGTGATCCGCGAGACGGATCGAATGTCGGGCCGGAGGGCGCGCCCAATGGCAAACCCCGCTCCGGCGGCGAGGAAGATGGGCGCGATGTTGTTGAGAAAGATGGAGAGGAGCAGAGTCAATTCAGGCGGGCTTTGCGGGCTTGCTCGTCGTCGTCGAATTCGTCGCCGAGGCCGGGCATGTCGAAATCGGCGATGCCGTCCATCAGTTCGGCGGTGGCCAGCGCATCTTCGATGAGATCGCTTAGATCGTCGTCGGCAGTTTCGAGCCGCTCCCCCAAAATGCGCCGCGCCTCTTCGCCGCCGATCTCGCCCAGCGCCCAGATGCTCATCTCTTGGACTTCGGGGTCGGAGTCGTCGAGCAGTTCGCCGAGCGTGGGCACGGCCTCGTCGAGCTGAAGTTCTGCGGCGGCGCGAGCCGCTTCGTATCTCACCTCGGAACTCGTGTGGCCGAGGTCTTCGATCACCATATCGCCCCATCGTTCGGGATCGAGACTGCGTCCCATGGCGAACAGAGCGCTCACCCGCAGCAGGTCGTCTCCGTCGGCGTAGGCCTGATCAATGGCCCCGGCCACGTCCTCGCGCTGAGCGAAGCCGAGCGATTCGAGCGCGCGGCGGCGCACTTCCACGGGTTCGTTTTCGTTGAACACGGTGAGCAATGCGTCTTCGATGCGGCGGGCTTGCTCGGCCGGCAGTTCTTCGGCCTCGCCGAGATACACGTACACGCCGAGGGCAGTGGCGGCGGCGGCGCGCACCTCGAGCGAGGGATCGTCGGTGAGAAACGACAGCAAGGGGTTGATGAGATCGCGCCCCTGATCTTCCCACAGGTTGCGAATGGCGATGGCGCGCACACGGGGATCGGAGTCGTGGAGGGCGATGCGGGCCGCCGCGTTGATGTTCAGATCGAAGGAGTCTTCGGCCAGTTCATTGAGACAGAACATGATCTCCACGCGCCGGTCGGCGGGAATGTTCGGCCAGCCGGCGGCGAATTCGTCGAGTTGTTTGCCGCTGAGATCGGAGAGCGCGCGGAGGTCGTCGAGCGCGGGGTGAGCGGCGCTGGAAAGATCGGCGAGGGTTTGGGCGAAGGGCTTGGGGCCGCGTTTTGCCATGTGGGTTAGCGGAGGACGACGGGGTTGAGCAGATCGTTGATGACGAGGGCGGCCATGAGCGCCAGCAGGGCCAGCATGCCCATGATGTGCACGTAGCCTTCGCGCAGAGGGTCAACGCGCCGCCTGCGCGCGGCCTCGATGAGCACGAACAGGATGCGCCCGCCGTCGAGGGCGGGCAGGGGCAAAAGGTTGGTGAGGGCCAGAGCCACCGTGATCATTCCGGTGAATTGCAGAATGGGAAAGAGGCTTCCCATTTCGACGGCGGTATCCACCACCACATCGTTGATCTGTTTGATGCCGACGACGCTGACGAAGCGCACCTCGCTGGCTTGGATTTGCCCGACGATGACCCGCACCGGCATCATGAATGTTTCTTGAATCTGGAAGCCGACTTGCCCGATGCTGTTGATAAAAGCCTGCGGCAGGGGCAGGGTTGCCAGCGTCCATTCCTGATCGAGAGTGATGCCCATGGGGCCTTGCCCTTCGGGCCATTCGGTGCGCGGAACCACAGTGATGCTCAAGGTTTCGCCGCCGCGTTCGATGACCAGCCGAACCGGCTGGCCCAAATTGGATCGGGTGATTTCGCTGAGGCGGTTGGTGTCGGCGGTCACGGTTTCGCCGTTGGCCGAGATCACAATATCGCCCGGTTTGAGTCCGACAAGGTCGGCGGGCGCGTCCATCACCACGCCGGAGATCATCACCCGCTGGGTGTATTGCGGATAGCCGGTGGCAAAGGCGAGGGTGAAGACGATGACGCCGACGAGAAGATTCATGGCCGACCCGGCGGCCAGCACGACGAGGCGGGTGAGTTTGGGGGAGGCCGACAGCCCGTCGAGAACGGTGGGGTCATCTTCGCCTGCAGGCTTCACGAACCCGCCGACGGGAATCCAGTTGATCGAATAGATCACTTCGTCGGGGTCGAGGTCGTCGGGCGCTTTGCCGAAGAACCAGCGGCGGATCCCATTTTTGTCGCGCGCCGCGCCGAAGAGGCGCGGCGGGAAGCCGATGCCGAATTCTTTGACTTTGACTCCGAGCCGGATGGCGGCGATGAAGTGTCCGAGTTCGTGCAGGAAGATCAGCCCGCCGACGATGAGGACGAAGATGAAGAAGTTGCGGATGCTTTCGGGTTCGAACATGCTCTGACGAAAGACGGACGACGGTGGACGAAGGCAGCGCTATTCGTCATTCGTCTTGGGTCCTTCGTCTCTCGCAAGAAATTATACCCCTCTGTGTCGGAGCGGCAGATTATTCGTTGATGAGCGATGCGCCGCCGCCGGGCGCGGCGACGAGAACGTTTTGCACGCCGGGCAGGGCGCGGAGGCGGCTGGCAACATCGCTGGCGTGCGCGGCGAGGGTGAGGACGTGAACGTTGGGCCCGGCGTCGATGGTGAAACAGGCGGGGAGGCCGTTGGCTCGCCACTTGCGGGCGGCGTCCATCACGGCGAGGGTGGGCGGCAGCCAATAATACAGCGGCGGGCGCGAGGTCATCATGATGGCGTGCATCATCGTCGAATCTTCTTCGACGGCCTCGGCGAACTTCTCGAAGTCGCGGGCCAGCAAGGCCTCGCGGCAGAGGTTGAGTCGACGCGGCGCGTCTTCGATGCGCGCTTGCTGCAGTGGGCTGGTGCGCGCGAGGGCGTGCCCGCCGGTGGAGCCGACTTCTTTATGGGCGCTGCTGACGATGGCGATGCAATCGGCCAGCGCCCAATGATCGGGCGCGGCGACGGAGAAAGCGAACGAGTCACGGCCATCGGGGTTCGATCCGGTTTTCCACTCGACGAAGCCGGAAGGGATGGATCGACTCGCGGAGCCGGAGCCCTGCCGGGCGAGGATCGACAGTTCGCGTTCGGAGAGGGCGAGGCCGGCGGCGGCGCCAGCGGCCACCGTGAGAGCGGCGAAGCCGGAGGCCGAGGAGGCGATGCCTGCGCCAGTGGGAAAGTTGTTTTCGCTTTCGACGCGGGCAAAGGTTTTGAGTCCGGCGAGGGCGCGGACTCGATCTAGATGATCGCTGACTCGTTTGGATGATTCGGGCGATTGGATTTGGCCGCCCAGCGCGACCACATCGGCGGTGAGACTCGGATCGAAGGCGACCGTGGTGCGGGTGTGGAGGCCGTCGAGGTTCATGGAGAGAGAATCGTTGACGGGCAGGCGGAGAGCGTGATCGCGATTGCCCCAGTATTTGATGAAGGCGATGTTGCTATTTGCAAAACCCGTTGCTTTCCTAATTTGCATGTTAGATAGATTACCTTTTCGTCGTTTTCGATGGCAAGTTTACCACGCGCGGCCGGCCCGAGACGCAACCTTCGATGACGACTTCGTCGAGCATCTCGATCTCCCTCTCGCGTGGGGTTAAACGAAAACGCCGCCACTCGAACCCGTGCGGTTCACGAATGGCGGCGTGTTTGATCATCAGTAGATCACGAACTCGTAGTGACGACTTAAGTCGTCCGGGCCAAAAGCGACTAAAGTCGCCGCTACAAAGCCTTTTCGTGATCTACTAATTTATGAGTATTTGTAGAGGATTGAGGAGCGGCCCGCGAGGCCTTGAACAAGTGCGTATTCTCCCAATGCGGTCGGTTTTCCATGTCCCGATCGCATCCCACATTCCACCCTCGCCCGCGTTGTCGCCATTATCCCCAGTCCCAGTCCCAGCCGAAACCGTCACCCCCGCCTCGCAGACTCTGCCCGGTGGCTCCCTGATTCTCATCGCCGAATATCCCCGCCCGGCCGGGTGGGCAGGCCGGGGCAACGCCGGATCGAGCCGCCTCGTTGCGCCCCCGCTGGGCGAAAGTATAATGCCCTGAGTCCGACGGTAGGCTCATTTCGATCTATGCCCATCAAGAAATCCGAACTCTATTCTTCCCTGTGGTCGAGTTGCGACGAACTGCGCGGCGGCATGGATGCGTCGCAGTATAAGGATTATGTACTGGTGTTGTTGTTCATCAAGTACATCAGCGATAAGTATGCGGGGGTGCCGTATGCGCCGATCACGATACCCGCAGGGGCGAGCTTCAAGGATATGGTGGCGCTGAAGGGCAAGCCCGACATCGGCGACCAAATCAACAAGCGCATCATCGCGCCGCTGGCGAACGCCAATAAGCTCTCCGACTTCCCCGATTTCAACGACGCCAACAAGCTCGGCAGCGGCAAGGAGATGGTGGACCGCCTCACCAATCTCATCGCCATCTTCGAGAGCAAGGCGTTGGATTTCTCGAAGAACCGCGCCGAGGGCGACGACATTTTGGGCGACGCCTACGAATACCTCATGCGCCACTTTGCCACCGAGAGCGGCAAGAGCAAAGGCCAGTTCTACACGCCGTCCGAGGTGAGCCAGATCATGGCGAAGATTAGCGGTATTCGCAGTGCGAAGACCAGCGCGGAGACAACCGTCTACGACCCGACGTGCGGATCGGGGTCGCTGCTGCTCAAGGTGGGAGATGAAGCGGGGATGCCAGTCACGCTGTACGGTCAGGAAAAGGATGCGGCGACCAGCGGTCTGGCGCGCATGAACATGATCCTGCACAACAATCCCACGGCGTTGATCTCGCAGGGCAACACGCTCACCGATCCAAAGTACAAAGTCGGCGAGGCGCTCAAGACCTTCGATTACGTGGTCGCCAATCCGCCGTTCTCCGATAAACGCTGGAGCACAGGGCTTGATCCGCTCAACGATCTGTATGACCGTTTTGCGTCGTTCGGCGTGCCGCCCGCCAAACAAGGCGATTACGCCTACCTGCTGCACATCGTCCGCTCGCTCAAGAGCACGGGCAAGGGCGCGTGCATTCTGCCGCATGGCGTGCTCTTCCGCGGCAACGCTGAAGCCGACATCCGCCGCGCGTTGGTGCGCAAGGGTTACATCAAGGGCATCATCGGTCTGCCTGCCAACCTGTTTTATGGCACGGGCATCCCCGCCTGCATCGTTGTCATTGACAAGGAAGGCGCGCAGGCTCGCAAAGGTATCTTCATGATCGACGCCAGCCGCGGCTTCATGAAGGATGGTCCCAAGAACCGCTTGCGCGCGCAGGATATTCACAAGATCGTGGACGTGTTCAACAAGCGCAGCGAGGTCGAGAAGTATGCGCGCATGGTGTCGTTCGAGGAGATCGAGCGCAACGAGTTCAACCTGAACCTGCCGCGCTACATCGACAGCCAGGAGCCCGAAGACGTTCAGGACATCGCCGGTCACTTGCAGGGCGGCATCCCCGCCGCGGACGTTGACGCGCTTCACAAATATTGGGGCGTTTGCCCGAATTTGAGAACGGCCTTGTTCTCCCCTCTCCTGATAGGAGAGGGGCCGGGGGTGAGGTCCGGCTATTTTCAACTTACCACTTCCCACTCTCAACTCAAACAGACGATCTACGCCCATCCCGAATTCGCATCCTTTATCGCGGACATGAACGGGCATTTCGAAAAATGGCGGATGAAAAGCGCCGCGTCTCTGCGTGGACTTGGGGCGGGCTCCAAACCGCGTGAGGTGATCGCTACGCTGTCGGAGGATCTGCTATCGCACTATGCAAGAGGAGAGAGTGGAAAGTTGAAAGTGGAGAGTGGAACTCTCAACTCATCACTCTCCACTATTCACTATTCACTTTCCCTTCTCAACTCTTATGACATTTACCAGCGCCTGATGGATTACTGGGCGGGGACGATGCAGGACGACCTGTACCTGATCGCCGCGGACGGTTGGAAGGCGGAGACCCAGCGCATCGTCGAGACCGACAAGAAGGGCAAGGAAAAAGACAAAGGCTGGACGTGTGACCTGATCCCCAAGCCGTTGATCGTGGCGCGCTATTACCAAAATGAATTGGTAGAGACGCAAAATCTTGCGTCTCTACTGGAAGCCGTGACGGCGCGTCTCGAAGAATTGGAAGAGGAGGAAGGCGGCGAGGAGGGGGCGTTTGCGGAGTTGGAGAAGGTGAATAAGGCGAACATCGCTTCGCGAGTTAAAGAGTTGAAAGTGGAAAGTGGAAAGTTGGGAGTGGATAGTGATCAGTCATCAGTGAGCAGTGAGTTGGCGGTGTTGGAGGAGTGGTTGAGGTTGAGTGGGGAGGAAGGCGAGTTGAAGAAGAAGCTCAAGGATGCTGAAGCCGAGCTGGACGCGAAAGCCTACGCCCATTACCCGAAGCTGACCGAAGCCGAGATCAAATCGTTGGTGGTGGATGATAAATGGCTCGCCGTGCTGGACGCCGCCATTCACAGTGAAATGGAGCGCGTGAGCCAGAGCCTGACCCAGCGCGTGAAGGAACTCTCCGAACGCTACGCTACGCCCCTGCCGCAGATGAACGCCCGCGTGGATGAACTGGAAGAGAAAGTGAACCGCCATTTGGAAAGGATGGGGTTCACATGGAAGTAAAAGCGGGTTTCAAGGAAACGGAAGTTGGCGTTATTCCAGAAGATTGGGAAGTTAGAACAATCGCTCAAATTGCGCCATTGCAAAGGGGCTTTGATCTTCCATCTTCAAAACTCAAAGATGGAATTTATCCAGTAGTCTATTCCAATGGAATAACCAACCACCACGATAATTTTATGGTTCGTAGTCCTGGGGTTGTCACTGGTAGATCTGGAACTCTTGGAAAAATCCATTATGTTGAGGAAGATTTCTGGCCTCATAATACAAGTTTGTGGGTCACTCGATTTAATGGCAACTTCCCAAAATTCATTTATTACCTTTACACGTTTATTGGCTTTGAGCGTTTTGGGTCTGGCTCAGGTGTTCCAACCCTAAACCGCAATGACGCACATGAATTTCGAGTTTCGTTTCCACCTTCCCCTACCGAACAAGAAGCCATCGCGGAAGCCTTGAGCGATGCGGACGCGCTCATCGAAGCCCTGGAGCAACTCCTTGCCAAAAAGCGTCAGGTCAAGCAAGGAGCGATGCAAGAATTGCTCACGGGAAAAAAGAGGGTAGTGGAAAGTGGAAAGTGGGAAGTGAAAAGTTTTGGTGAGTTGTTCAATATTAGCGGCGGCTTGTCGGCTTCACGAGACCAACTTTCCTCAGAAGGTCATTGTTACCTGCACTATGGCGATATTCACCTTTCCAATAAATCATTTATTGATGTGAAAGCCGAATTTCAAGACATTCCCAAACTCAATGTTCCGTTGAACAAAGTTTCAACATCTTCTTTGTTGAATGACGGAGATATTGTCTTTGTCGATGCTTCGGAAGATGACGAAGGCGCAAGCAAGCATGTGGTTGTCGTCAATCCAGATGGCATCCCGTATATCTCAGGATTGCACACGATTGTTGCGAAAAGCAAGACGGATGAATTGAACAACCTCTACAAGCGATATTGTTTCCAAACTCGTGCGGTAAAGAAACAGTTCCTTTTCTATTCAGTAGGAACAAAGGTAACTGGCATCAGCAAGACCAACATCGCCAAAATTACTCTGCCTGTCCCATCTGTTCCCGAACAAACCGCCATCGCCGAAATCCTGAGCGACATGGACGCCGAAATCGCCGCGCTGGAAGCGAAACTGTCCAAGGCGCGGGAGGTCAAGGCGGGGATGATGTCCGTGCTTTTAAGTGGACAGTTGAGAGTGTATAGTGGAGAGTGATAAACTTTCAACTTACAATTCACAACTCTCAACTCAGATAGGAGCAAGGGAAAATGGCAGACGGCAAACTTTCAACTCACAACTCTCCACTTTCAACTCATAGGAGTAAGGGGCCGGTTTACGAGAAGTCGTTTGCGTTTGCATTGCGGATCGTGAAGTTGGCGAAGTATTTGCAGGAGGAAAAGAGGGAGTTTGTCTTGGCAAAGCAAGTATTGCGGAGCGGCACAGCCATCGGCGCACTGGTCCGTGAAGCGGAACACGCCGAGAGCAAAACCGATTTCGCCCACAAAATGAATATTGCCCTCAAAGAAGCCAACGAAACCCGTTACTGGCTGGAACTGCTCTTACAATCGGATTACATCACCGAACAGAGTTTCAAATCCATGCAAGCCGACAGCGAAGAACTGGTCAAACTGCTGGTTGCCATCGTTAAAACCACGAAGGAAAATATCCGTGCCCGATAGCAACTTTCCACTTACCACTTTCAACTCTCAACTCGGCTCGTCCAAGGCGCGGGAGGTCAAGCAGGGCATGATGCAGGAGTTGTTGACGGGGAGGGTGAGGTTGGTATAGAAACGCAATGGCGTCATTACCAACCATGTCGGCGTGATGGGCGCGCCGTTGTAGAGACGCAAAATTTTGCGTCTCTACAACGGCAACCGCAATGACGATAACGCAGGATCATGTATGGGCGCCGAAAATAACGCTGGCAAATTCAAAAACAAATACCGCACCGCAAGCGCCCGTTGGGCGGCATGGGATTATTCCAGCAACGCCGCCTATTTCATCACCATCTGTGTCGCAAACCGCGCCCACGATTTTGGCAAGATCATGGACGGCAAGATGAATTTGTCCGCGCTGGGTCAATCCGCGCAGGATTGTTGGGATGAAATCCCCGTCCATTTTCCGTTTGTCGAATTGGGCGAATTTGTTGTCATGCCGAACCATGTGCATGGGGTTGTAGTGATCAACAAACCCGATGGCGCAACGACATCTGTAGAGACGCAAGATATTGCGTCTCTACGGGATCAACCCCGCAACCGTTTCGGTCCTCAATCCCAAAACCTGGCGTCCATCATACGCGGATACAAAATCGGCGTCACCAAATTCGCGCGACGAAACCATATTCCCTTTGAATGGCAGGCGCGGTATCATGACCGCGTAATCCGCAACGCCGAAGAGCTTTACCGTATTCAGCAATACATCCTGTCCAACCCGCAGAATTGGGAAGAAGATGATTTCTACATCGCCTAACCCAAATAGGCAAACGCCATGAGCAACATCGGCAAACCTGAACGCGCCACGCAAAACCGCGTCATCGCCCTCTTTCGTGAGGAGCTGGGCTATCGCTACCTCGGCGATTGGACCGACCGGGCGGACAACAGCAACATCGAAGAAGGTCTGCTCGGTGACTGGTTGAAAAAGAGCGGCTATTCGACTGCCCAGATCAACCGCGCCCTGGACATGCTGCGCCGTGAAGCCGGCAACCACAGCCGCACGCTCTACGGCAACAACAAGGAAGTCTACAATCTCCTGCGCTATGGCGTGCCCGTGAAGGTCGAGGCGGGCAAAGTCACCGAGACCGTTCACCTCATCAACTGGAACGAACCCCAAAAGAATGATTTCGCTATTGCCGAAGAGGTCACACTCAAGGGCAACCACGAGCGCCGCCCCGATATGGTCCTGTATGTCAACGGCATCGCCGTCGCCGTGCTCGAATTGAAAAGGAGCAGTATCAGCATTGGCGACGGCATCCGCCAGAACCTCTCGAACCAGCAGCCCGAATTCAACCAGTGGTTCTTCAGCACGGTGCAGTTCATCTTCGCCGGCAACGACAGCGAAGGCCTGCAATATGGAACCATCGGCACACCCGAAAAGTATTTCCTCAAGTGGAAAGAAGATGAAGAGGACGATACCCGCTTCAAACTGGACAAGTACCTGCTCAAACTCTGCGAGAAGAACCGCCTCATCGAGTTGATGCACGACTTCATCCTCTTCGATGGCGGGGTCAAGAAACTGCCGCGCGCTCATCAATATTTCGGCATCAAAGCCGCGCAGGAGCATGTCCGCCAGAAAAAGGGCGGCATCATCTGGCACACCCAGGGGAGCGGCAAGAGTATCGTCATGGTGTTTCTGGCGAAATGGATTTTGGAGAACAACCCGAACGCCCGCGTGGCGATCATCACCGACCGGGATGAATTGGACAAACAGATCCAGGGTGTCTTTTCCGACGCCGGAGAGACCATCTACCGCACCAGCAGCGGCCGCGACCTGATGAGGCAATTAGGACAGGCGAAGCCGCGTCTCCTATGTTCCCTCATCCATAAATTTGGGCAACGGGGCGTGATCAACTTCGATGAGTTCATCAAAGAATTGGAGAGCCAGTCCACCAAAGCATTCGGCGAACTCTTTGTCTTCGTGGATGAATGTCACCGCACGCAGAGCGGCAAACTGCGCAAAACCATGAAGGCCATGCTGCCGAACGCGGTCTTCATCGGCTTTACCGGCACACCGCTTCTGAAAGAGGACAGGGAAACCACACTCGAAGTCTTCGGCAGTTACATCCACACCTATAAGTTCAGCGAAGGCGTGGAAGACGGCGTCGTGCTCGACCTCGTCTACGAAGCGCGCGATATCGACCAGCGCCTCGGCTCGAAGGACAAGATCGACGCCTGGTTCGAGGCCAAGACCCAAGGCCTCAACGATTGGCAGAAAGACGAACTCAAGAAGAAGTGGGGCACGATGCAAAACGTGCTCAGTTCCCGGTCCCGCATGGATCGGGTGGTGAGCGACATCGTTTTTGATTTCAGCACCAAGCGCCGCCTCAACAATGATCGCGGCAACGCCATGCTGGTAGCGTCGAGCATCTACGAAGCCTGCAAGTATTTCACGCTCTTCCAAAAAACGCCGTTCAAAGGCAAGTGCGCGGTGATCACGTCCTACAATCCGCAGGCGCGGGATATTACACTGGAGGAAACGGGGGCGAACACCGAGACCGACAAGCAGTTCATCTACAACACCTACACCGAACTGTTGAAGGACGTCGAAGCCAGGCCCGGCATGTCCAAGACCGAGACCTACGAAGAATGGGCGAAGGGTTTATTCACCCAAGAACCGGCGAACATGAAACTGCTGGTGGTGGTGGACAAACTGCTGACCGGTTTCGACGCGCCGCCCTGCACCTATCTTTACATCGACAAGTCCATGCAGGATCATGGCCTCTTCCAGGCCATCTGCCGCGTCAACCGCCTCGACGGCGAGGACAAGGATTTCGGCTACGTCGTGGACTACAAAGACCTGTTCAAAAAGGTCGAGAACGCCATCGCCGTCTACACCTCCGAGCTCGATCACAGTTCCGGCGGCGTCGATCCCGAAGTGCTATTGCAGGATCGTTTGAAGAAAGGCAAGGAGCGCCTCGAGGACGCCCTCGAAACGCTGGCCCTGCTCTGTGAACCGGTCGAGCCGCCGCAGGGCGAGTTGGAGCACATCCACTACTTTTGCGGCAACACCGAGATCCCATCCGATTTAAAAGAGCGCGAACCTCAGCGGGTGGCGCTCTACAAGGCAACCGTCGCCCTCATCCGCGCCTATGCCAACCTCGCCGACGAACTCGAACCGGCCGGCTACGGCCCCACAGACATTGCCCGCCTCAAACATAAACTCAACGACTACCTGAACCTGCGCGAGATCATCCGCCAAGCCAGCGGCGAAACCCTCGACCTGAAACCCTACGAAGCCGATATGCGCCACCTCATCGACACTTATATCGAAGCCGACGAACCGCGCAAAATCTCGCCCTTCGATAACATCGGCTTGCTGGATTTGATTGTGAAGACCGGTATTGCCAATGCAATTGCTTCCCAACTGGGCGGCTTGAAAGGCGATCAGACCGCCATCGCCGAGACCATTGAGAACAACGTCCGCCGGGTGATCCTGAGAGAGCAACTGACTGACCCGGCCTTTTACGAAAAGATGTCCACCCTGCTGGATGAGATCATCGCCGCCCGGAAAGCAAAGGCAGTCGAGTATGAAGACTATCTCAGGCAGATTGACCGGTTGACAAAACAGGTGGCCGCCGGTCATTCCGATGAAACGCCGAAACAGTTGGATACGCCCGGCAAACGCGCCTTGTACAGCAACTTGAAGAAACCTCTGACTCCAGCGGGTGACCGGCTCTCCGATCATGCAGGCGTGCACCTTGCAGATCGCGATCAGCCATTGGCGCTGGCGCTAAGGATTGATGAAGCGGTCAAAAGAGTTCGCCCTGATGATTGGCGCGGCATTCAAGCCCGTGAGCAGGTGATCAAGGCCGCCCTGTTCGAAATCTTGAAGGCTGCCGACGAGGTCGAGCGTATCTTCAAGATCATCTTTCAACAGCGCGAGTACTAAGAGGCTATCTCTAAACCTGCCAGAAGGTGACTGTCACCCGCACGGTGCGCCTGATTTCCGAATGTGCGATGCACAGGTGACAGTCACCTGGAGTGGTTTAGAGATAAGTTCTAATGCAGACACAGATCAAGGTTGGCGGGGTTTCAGTCGATGTGGTGTTCAAGAACATCAAGAACGTTCACTTGAGCGTTCATCCTCCCACCGGCAGAGTCCGCATCTCCGCGCCGGCGCGCATGAAACTCGACACCCTCCGCGTCTATGCCATTTCAAAACTGGATTGGATCACGAAACACCAAAAGAGGCTTCAATCGCAGGAACGCGAGACCCGGCGCGAATACATAGACCGCGAAAGTCATTTCGTTTGGGGGCGGCGCTGCCTGCTCAAAGTGGTCGAGCACGAGTCCGTGCAGGGCGTGGAACTGGCGCACAGCACGATGATATTGCGGGTGCGCTCCGGCGCAGATCAGATCAAGAAAGAGGCTCTCGTGGCCGAATGGTATCGCCAACAGTTGAAGGCTGCCGTTCAGCCGTTGATTGCCAAATGGGAGCCGCTGATGGGCGTGAAAGTGGCGCGGGTTTATGTGCGGCACATGAAGACCCGCTGGGGCAGCTGCAGCCCCGGCGCCGGCAGCATCCGGCTCAACTCAGAATTGGCCAAGAAGCCGCGTGAATGTCTGGAATACATTGTCGTGCATGAAATGGCGCATCTGCTTGAGCCGTCACACAATGCGCGCTTCATCGGCCTGATGGATCGCTTCCTGCCCATGTGGCGGTCGCACCGCGACGTTCTCAACTGCCTGCCGGTGCGGCACGAGCATTGGAGCTATTGAACTCACATGCATTTTGTGATCAGCCTAATTAGCTCGGATCACCATCATCCGCTGTAGATGATCAATCGTCGTGGCTTCGGCTATCGTAACTTCTCTAACTTCCGCTTGCACATTCTGGCGGCCTTCGACTCCATGTCACACTAAGAAGCTATCTCTAAACCTGCCAGAAGGTGACTGTCACCTGGAGTGGTTTAGAGATAAGTTCTAAATCTGGTACAGCCGTTTTATAATTGGGGCATGGGTACGGGTCCCGAACAACAGCGCCGCGAAGCCGCCGAACAGCGATTCCAATTGGGCCGCCTCGCCGTGAAAGAAGGCCGCATGGCCGAAGCGCGCGAATATCTCTTCCGGGCGGTCGAGATCGATCAGGAACATTCGGATGCGCGGCTGTGGCTTTCGGCGACGACGACCGATGCGGCGGAGCAAAAGAAATTTTTGGAATGGGCATTGGCGGCGAACCCGGCCAACCCCGAAGCGCGGCGCGGGCTGGCGATTGTGCAGGGGCGGCTCAACCCCCAAGACGTGCTCCCCCCCGGAACCGATGTGGCCGCGCGGCTTCCCACCGAACCGGAGGCCGCCGCCGCGAAACAAGTTTTCATCTGCCCGCAGTGCGGCGGCGCGATGCGTTTCGATCCGCATCTCATCGATCTCAAGTGCGAGCGCTGCGGGCACGTTCGAGTGGTGGAGGAGAAGCCAGCCAAAGATGTGGAGCAGGCGCTCGATCTCACCCTGCCCACCGAAAAGGCTCACCGTTGGGCCGAGGCCGAGCGGCGGATGGTATGCCAGCAGTGCAGCGCCACCACCATGTTCCCCGTCGGCCAAACGTCCGTTGAGTGCCCGTTCTGCGGCTCGGCGGTGTTCATCGCCGCGAGAGAGGATGCAGACATTCTGCCGCCGCAGGCCGTGATCCCCATGGGCTTCGAGGCCGAAGAAGTAAAGACGATCATGCGCAAGTGGCTCGGGGCCGGCCTGCTTGCGCCCGACGATCTCGGCCGATTGGCGCGCGGCGGGAATCTGCGCCCGGCCTATGTTCCGTTTTGGGTATTCGAAACCACGCTCACCAGAAAGTGGCAGGCCTATGTGGCCGAAGGCTCGGGGCGCAATCGGCGATGGGTGTGGCAGAGCGGCGAGCACATTTTCTTCTTCACCGGCGAACTTCAGCGCGGCACAAAAATTCTTTCCGCCGATCTGTTGGAGCGTATCGAGCCGTTCGATTTGGAGAAGTTGGTGGAATATCAGCCGGAGTATTTGGCCGGATGGCCGGCGGCCACCTATGATATTTCGCTGGCGCAGGCCTCGCTCGACGCGCGCGAGAAGATGGTGAAGAAAGCGAAGAAGCAATTGCAGCACAAAGCCGCGCCCGGCAAAGAGGTGCGAGATCTGCAAGTGTCGGCCAGCGACTTCGGCGGTGTGACCTACAAACAAGCGCTTCTGCCGGTGTGGGTGGGCGCGTATCACTATCGCGGCAAGTGGTATCGCTTGCTCGTCAATGGGCAAACGGGGAAGATTTCCGGCGACAAGCCGATTGACTCGGTGAAAGTGGCGTTGCTCATCCTCGCCGCCGTGATCGTGATCATCATCCTCGCTTTTTTGATCGCCTTCCTCTTCGGCCCCACCCCATCTCCTTAAAGTAGAGCCTCCACGGTGATCGACAACTCGCCCATCGGCGGCAGACGACGGACGACAATCGGCGCTCGCGCATTCGTCGCGCGAAGCGGCCATTTGCCAGCCCTCGTCTTCGCCGTTGGCTTCACCCTCTATCTTTCCACTCTCGCCCCCGGCCTCGTCTTCGGCGACCCCGCGGAATACACCCTCATGCCACACTTGTGGGCCGTGCTCCATCCGCCGGGATACGCTTTCATGACTCTGTTGGTGAAGGCCTGGCAAACGCTTGTGCCCATCGGCGCGTTGGCCTATCGCACCAATTTGCTTTCGGCGGCGGCGGGCGCGTTGGGCGCGGCAATGGTGTGCAGAATGGCGCAGACTCTTTTCCCCGATTCTTCCGACTCGCCGGGAGGCGGCGCAGTGTCGGGGATCGTCGCCGCGCTCTCGCTCATCACCGCCTCAAACTATTGGCAGCATTCCATTCACACCAACGCGCACATTGTCACCGCCGCGCTGGCTTCGGTTTCGCTGTTCCTTCTCCTGCGCTGGCGCGCAACGAAAAACGATCGCTGGCTGTGGGCCTTTGCGTTTGTGGCCGGGTTGAGCGTCACACATCACCCACTGCTTGCCTTCGGCTTCCCGGCCTATGCCGCCTTCATCCTCGTCAACCGCCCGCGCCTCAAGACCCTGATTCAAATGGCGGGCTTCGCCCTCCTCGGCCTCGCCCCGTGGCTGTACTTTCCCCTTCGCTCGGCCATCGCGCCGCCGCCGCCTTTCGGCCCGCGCGACATGAACACCCTCGACGGTTTTCTCAACCTCGCGCTGGCGCGCGGCCTCACCGGAGTCAACCTCTTTCACTTCGGGCCGGGCGAGCAGTGGCATCGCCTCATCGTCTTCGCCAGCCTCATCCAACTTCAATTCGCGTGGCCGGTGGCATTGCTGGCGCTCGTCGGCCTCGCTTGGCTTGCCCGCCGCGATGGGCGCGCGGCATTGCTTCTCGGTTTGCACGCGCTCGTCAATCTCGTTTTCATCCTCAACTCGGTGCAGGATGTGATGGCCTATCTGCTCACGCCGCTGGTGAGCATCGCCGCGCTTATCGGCGCGGGCGCGTTTGCGCTCGGCCAATGGCTCAAGCGGCCCCGGGCGGTGCTGTTGCTCATCCTCTTCCCGCTCGCCAACCTCCTCTGGCTCGCGCCGCGAATCTCTCTGCGCCACCTTCGCGCCGCCGACGACTTCGCGGACTCGGTGTTCGCGCACTTCGGCGGCAAAGGCATGGGCGCGGTGCTGCTCTCCGATTGGGAACACGCCACGCCGCTGTGGTATCGGCAACACGTTGACGGGCAAACGCTCGATCCCGCCGACCTCTCGGTCGTGTACGTCAACAAACCTTTTGTCGATGCGGTGTGGGAGAACATTGATCGCGGCCCGCTCTATCTTCTCGAATACAACCCGGCGATTGTGAACACGGGATTCCGACTCCGCGCTGAGGGAGCGTTTTACCGAATCGAACCGCCGCCGGCGGTGGGGACGCCGACGATTCCCCACCCGCTCGATTCTGAATTCGGGCCGGCGCAGCTGCTGGGTTACGATATGCTGGCCGATTCCGTTCGGGCCGGAGATGTCGTGCCCATCATTCTCTATTTGCGCGCGCCGCAGATCACCGAGCGCATCATTCACCCGTTTGCGCGGCTGGGGCCGTGGGAGTATCGCTTCACCACCGACAGCCATTTGCTCAGCCCCTATTGGCAAGGGGGCGAAGTGATCGCTGAGCGATGGGAGATGATCGTGCCGCCGAACGCGGATGCGGGCGAGTATCCTCTCACCGTCGGCTTTTCCGATCTCACGACGGGCGAAGATTTTTCGCAAACGGTGTCGCTGGGAGCGGTTGCTGTGACAAGGGGCTTAAGCCCCTTGTACAGCCCCCTGCCTCAAACAGAGAGGGCAGCGAACTTCGGCCAGCGCGTGGGAGTGGAGTGGGCGCGGGGCTGGGCTGGCGGAGTCCCGGCGCGCACTGCGCCGTGGGCCGAGCCAATGGCCGCGAGGCCGGGCCAGTCGGTCGAGATCAGAATCAAGTGGCGGGCGTTGGCGACGGTCGAAAACAGTTACACGGTCTTTCTTCATTTGATGAGCGCCGACAATGGGCTGATCGCCTCGAGCGATTACACGCCGCTGGGCGGCGCGTTCCCCACCATGCTGTGGTTGCCGAAATGGCTGCCGGGCCAATCGGCGGTGGACCCGTACACGATCCCGATTCCGGCGGAGGCGGCGCCGGGCGAGTATTACATTGAGATGGGGTTGTATGGGTTGCGTTCGGTGGTGCGCCTTCCGGCGTTCGACGAAAACGGAAATTTGGCGGGCGACCGATTTGTGTTGGGATGGATTACGGTGGGGCCGTGATCAGTTTCACACTGGGGCGTCGAGGCCGATGAAGGCCGGCACGCCTTTGCCGGTGACGGCGGGCGGATGAATGGGCAGGACGACAAAGATTTTCGTGCCGGGATATTTGTCTTTGTCGAAGCCGGGGCTTTCGGCCCACACGCGGCCGCCGTGCCCTCCGATGATTCCTTTGGCGATGGGCAGGCCGAGTCCGGGGCCGGCGCCCATAAATTTGGTGGTGCCGGTGGAATGAAGCGAGGTGCTGCCGACTCGGAAAAACTTCTCGAAGATCAATTCAAGATATTTGTTGTTGATGCCCACGCCGGAATCGGCCACGACGATTTCAATCGAGTTCGGCTCTTTGCTGTCGCCGACGAGGTGCCGCCCGCGCACTTCGATGCTGCCGCCGTCGGGAGTGAATTTGACGGCGTTGCCGATGATGTGGCTGAAAGCTTGGCCGAGCCGCTGAAGGTCGGCTTGAATGGGCGGCAGGGTGCGGATGTTTTGCACGGCGAGGGTGAGCCGCCGCTCTTTGATGGCCGCCGTGAACGGCGCCACCGCCGCGCGGAGGACGGCGTCCACCGTCGTTTCGGCCATTTTCAATTGCATGGCGTCCACGTCGAGCTGCGACACGTCCAGCATTTGATTGACCACTTCGCCGAGCCGGTTGCTGGCTTTGAGCACGCTGTCGGTGATGGGGGAGATTTCGGAGCCGGCGATGGAGTCGGCCTCGCTCATCATTTTCAGCAAGTCGGCGAAGCCGAGAATTTGGGTGAGCGGCGTGCGCAGTTCGTGCGAGGCAATGGTGATGAAGTCGGTCTTCACTTTGTCCATCTCTCGCAGTTGCTCGTTGCGGGCTTCGAGCGTTTGGTTGAGCAGGCGCATCCCTTCGTTGAGGGCGCGCAGGTTGCTCACCAGCCGCGCGTTCTTCAGCGCCACCGACGTTTGATCGGCGTGGGTGGGCAGTTTGCCCGCGCCGATCATCACGTCGGTGCGGAGGCCGTTGCCTTCGAGGCTGAACAGCAGCAGGCCCAGCCGCGTGGATTGAACGGCTTGCGCGAGCGTGATGCCGAGCGCCACTGCGAGATCGCCAATGTCGAGCAAGTTGGCGATGCGCTGGCTGTATCCTTTCACGATCTCTGCCGTGTCGTATCCGCTCGCCAGCACGGCGCGGCTCACGGCGTTTTTCAGATGCGGCTGCAATCGTTGATAGACGATGGCGAGCGCGATCACGACGGCGACCACCGCCAATTGCTTTTGCCCATCGGGGAGCCGATTGTCCGCGAGCGCCCAAGCGCCGATGCCGCCGATGATGACGAGCGACAGAAAGGCGATGAACAGCGCATTGCCCACGACGGCGCGCAGGATGCCGCGAATGTCAATCAGTTCGAGCGAGGTGGTTGCGTACACTGCCGCCGCCACCCCGATGCCGCGCAGGGCCTGCGCCGCAATGGCCAACGGCCCCGCGCCCCACATCGCCAGAGCCTCGCTGGAAACGATGAGGAGGAGAACGATGAACTACCAAAATCGGCGGTTGGCTAAAAGAGGAAGGCTGGCCTGCGTGACTGAAATATATGTCAGCACGATGAGCCCCACACCGACGACCGCCCAGGCGCTGGCCAGCGCCAGCGGGAACCAGCCGCCCGGTCGCGAGATCGCCGCCCGCCAAGTCATATCGGCCAGCCCCGCCGCCGCGTCTTGCCTGTCGCCCACCACCACCAACAGCATGATCGTCGGCGCCGCCGCGCTCCACACCCATGCCCTCGGCAGATCGAGATAGCCAAAGGTGATCGTCCCCAACAGACACAGGCCGCCCACACTCGCCAGCGCCAGCCACAGCCCGGAGTAAAACGTGAGCATCAACATATTCGTCGCGCTCAGCGCCAGCGCTCCAGCCATCAGCCCCGACCACACGCAATACACAGCCATCCACTGCTCCACGCCAATCGGCTCATCGAGCCGCAAAATGTAGAACAGCAGGCTGAGATGTGCCAGTGTGGTAACGACGAGTAAACTGAAATACGGGATGTCGATTGACATAACATATCCCAATTGGGATATGTTTGGGATATGTTATGTCAAGTCCGGTCGGGGGGCCGAGTCCGTTCCCTTACTTGAGAATGTAATACGTCCCTTTTTTCGCGCCCACTTTCAGCAAAATGCCCCGATCCACCAAATCGGCCAAATCAATTCGCAGGGTCTCCGGACTCACATCGGAGCAAATGGATTGATAGTCGCGATTGGTGATACTACCGTGCTCGCGGATGTATGTGAGCGCGCGAGCCTGCCGCTCGTTCATGCTCTTTTGCCACGCTCCGGCGGCGGGCGCGGCCTTTCGTTCGCGGGCGTTGAACAGCGTCACCGTGAACGAATACGGTTGGTCTTTGAATCGGGGCGGGGCGTGACCGTGCTGAACGAGCTCTTCGATCATCCGGTCGATGCCCAGCCCCAACTCTTCGATATAGCCCCACTGAAAGAGTCCGTTCACCAATCGCGGGTTGCGCGAGAAGTGTTCCTCAACGAGATTATCCACCGTGATGAAGCCGGGCAGGCCGCCGGGACTGATCACTTCCATCCGATCCGAATACATTCGGATCTCGATTCGCCGCCCGCGCAGACGATAATCGCGGTGGCACACCGCGTTCACCAGCGCCTCGCGCACGGCAAACGGCGGGTATTCGGTGATGTCCTGCCGTTCGAGTCCTTTCACCACCGCGCCCATGGCCATCTCTTCGTACACCACTTGCCACGCTCGCTCGATCACTCGCGCCAGCGGCCCGCCGATCTCTTCGCGCCGCCCGTATCCGGCCAACCCATCTTCGCCGCGCGGCTCGGCGCCGATGAATTTGACGAAGACGATGCCGCTCTGCGGAAGAAACTGCTGTGTGTTTTTGGCGAAAAGCAGAACGCCGCTGTGGGTGGGGTTGCCCGCATAATCGAGCGCGTGAATTTCTCTCAGCACATCGTCGGGAGCGCCGGTGATGGCGCGGCGCTGGCGAGCCTGCCTCTTTTCGATGTATTCGGCGATCAACTCATCGTCGAGGTCTTCCCGCTTCGCGCCGGGCGCCGCCTCCGCTTCAAAATCGCCCGCCGATTTGGTGGCGGCCAACTGCCGAATCTCGTCTCCGGCCAACGGCCTGTTTTCGTTGCCCATGCGGATGAGCACGCGGCCATCGTCGAGCGAATGCAGTTCGGGGCTGCGAGCAACGGTGATGGCGAACACCGCGCCGCCGGGCGCTTCCATTTGCTCCCAGCCGACGTGAATGGCCGGGCGGCATTTGCGTTCGGCGGCTCGCAAAACGCTTTCGATCTCGTCGGCATACAGGCCCTGAGTCACGCGCCCCTTTTCATCGGCGCCGGCCACCACCGTGCCGCCGTCGCCGTTGGCAAACGCCACCAGAGTCTCCGCCAGCGCTTCGGCGTCGGGCAGAGGCAGGTAAGCCATCATTTGGCCTGCGGGGCGGAGGGAGGCGAGGGTCACTGCAATCTAACTGGTTTCAGCAATTGCATCTTCTGGAACGACGGGCTCCGTCGGCTCATCTTTCTTCTCGCCACCGTTCTCCTCGGCCGCCCCTTCCGAAATCTTCAAATCCGACTCGGCCAAGCGGGCCACCGAGGCCACCGTGTCGCCCTCATTAAGCTCGATGACTCGCACGCCCCGCGTGACGCGACTCGCTTGCCGCACGTTGGCAACTTTGGTGCGCAAGGCAAGCCCCGCCACCGAAATGATGGTGATCTCATCTTCGATCTTCACGATGCGCGCGCTGACGATCTTTCCGGTAGCGCCCAGACTCTTTTGATCGATGGTCATCACGCCGCCGGTAGCGCGGCCTCTGGCCGGGTACTGTGTGAGCGGTGTGCGCTTGCCGTAGCCGTTGGCGGTGACCACGAGCAGATCGGCAGTGTCGTCCACCACTTCCATCGAGGTGATGAAGTCGCCGTCGTCGAGGCGCATGGCGTTCACGCCTGCCGCTTGCCGGCCCATCGCCCGCACCGAGTCCGATTTGAATCGCAGGGCTTGCCCTTGCTCGGAGATGATGATGGTTTCTTGTTTGGCCAATGTGAGCCGCGCCCAACCCAGCACGTCGCCCTCTTCGAGAGTGATGGCAATGAGGCCGCTGGGGCGCACGGCGGCAAACTCGCTCAACTCCACGCGCTTGATCTTGCCGTTACGCGTCACCATCGTGCAGTAGTCGGCCGCGCCAAAATCGTGCACCGGCACGGCGGCGGTCACCTTTTCTCCAGCCTCCAGCGCCAGCACGTTTTGCAGAGAAGTGCCGCGCCCGGCGCGGTCAGCTTCGGGGATGTTGTAGGTTTTCTCCGAATACACTTTGCCTTTGTCTGAGAAGAAGAGGATGGTGTTGAGCGAGCGGGCCGGGAAGATGAACTCGACGACATCTTCCTCTTTCAGGCTTTGGCCGACCACACCCTTGCCGCCGCGCGCCTGCGCCCGATACGCTTTGGCCGGAACGCGCTTGATGTAACCGTGCGCGGTGATGGAGATAAGCATAGCCTCGTCTTGCACCATGTCTTCGATGCGCACTTCTTCGGTCGCGCCGTGCGCGATGCGCGTGCGGCGGTCGTCGCCGTACGTTCCGGCCAACCCCAAAACATCCTCTTTGATCAGTTTGAGAATCTTCTTCGGGTGCGCCAGCAAATCTTCGAGATAGGCGATCTGCTCTTGAGTCTGTTTGTATTCCTCTTCGATCTTCAGCCGTTCGAGCGCGGCGAGGCGGCGCAATTGCAGGTCGAGGATGGCCACGGCCTGCGGCTCAGACAGTTTGAATCTTTCGATGAGGCCGTTCTTCGCCGCTTCGGCGTCTTTGGCTTCGCGGATCAGTTTGATCACCGCGTCGATGTTGGCGACGGCAATGAGCAGGCCTTCGAGGATGTGCGCGCGCTGCCGCGCCTTTTTCAACTCGAACTCGGAGCGCCGGGTGATGACGACGTGCCGATGATCGATGTACAACTGCAAAGCGCGTCGCAGTGAGAGCAGGCGCGGCTCGATCCGCCCGCTTTCGCCGGGCGCCAGCGCCAATAACTGCGCGCCGAAGGTGGATTGCAGTGCGGTGAACTTGTAGAGTTGGTTGAGGACTTTCTTCGGCTGCGCGCCGCGTTTGAGTTCGATGACGACGCTCATGCCGCGCCGATCCGATTCGTCGCGCAGATCGCTGATGGCGTCGATGCGCTCTTCGCGGGCGAGCTCGGCGATGCGCTCGATGAGCGAGGCTTTGTTGACTTGATAGGGGATGGCGCTGACGACGATGCGCGAGCGCCCGCCGCTCATTTCTTGAATGTCGGCGATGCCGCGCATGACCACCCGGCCTTTGCCCGTGCTGTACGCCGACACGATCCCCTCGTTGCCGACGATGAGGCCGCCGGTGGGGAAGTCGGGGCCTTTGACGAAGACCATCAACTCTTCGACCGACGCCAGATCGCCGCTGTCCGCTTCAACTTCGATGGGGAGGCCGTCACCGGAGTCGGCCCCCCCCTCATTCCCCTCCGTCGCAGGCGGGGGGAGGAAGGGGGGGGCGCCGTTGCCCCCGCCGTCGATCAATAGTTTCACGATCTCGGCGGCTTGGGCCGATGTGAGTCCGAATTGGCGAACGATGGCCTCTTTCGATTTTTCTCCATCGCGGTGAACCAGCGCGGCGATGTCTTCGCGATCGATGAGATAGGCGATGGCTTGCGCGAGTTCGCGCAGATTGTGCGGCGGGATGTTGGTGGCCATGCCCACGGCGATGCCGCTCGCGCCGTTGAGCAAAAGATTGGGCAGCTTGCCGGGCAGAACCTCCGGCTCTTGCAGTGAGCCGTCGAAGTTGTCGGCGAACCCCACCGTGTCTTTGTCGATGTCGGCCAAAAGCTCTTCGGCGATTTTGGCCAGGCGGGCTTCGGTGTAACGCATGGCGGCGGGGGCGTCGCCGTCGATGGAGCCGAAGTTGCCCTGCCCGTCCACGAGCATGTAGCGCATCGAAAAATCCTGCGCCATGCGAGCCATTGCATCGTACACCGCCGTGTCGCCGTGCGGATGATATTTGCCCAGCACTTCGCCGACGATGCGCGCCGATTTTTTATATGATGAGTTCGCGCGCACGCCCATGTCGTGCATGGCGTAGAGCACGCGGCGCTGAACGGGCTTGAGGCCGTCGCGGGCGTCGGGCAGGGCGCGGGCCACGATGACGCTCATGGCGTAATCGAGATAGGCCTCGCGCATCTGTTTTTCGATGTCTATCGTTTGGACGTGTCCGATTTCAGTCATAGGGGTGTGCTGACGAAAGACGAAGGACGAATGACGAGTGGGCTTTCGTCCTTCGTCCTTCGACGAGGGTCGTGTTTCACAAGCGAATTATACTCGACCGCTTCATCTAATGCCAAAGCGCGGTCGTGATAAAACGCCAATTTCGTGGCTGAAAGTTGCGATTATGGGACGATTTCGAGCGTTCGCGCGGAGAACGCCGTCGCGCCGTCGGGCAGGGGCAAGCGTTCGAGCGAGGGCCACGAATACCAGCCGACGCTGATCGTGTAAAGGCCGGGCGGAGTGTTCGGCGGAATGGTGAGCGGCGCATTGAAACGATTGATTTGCCCCGCCTGCCATCGGGTGGTGGGGTGGCTTCCGCGCGCCGGGACTCCGTCACTGCCGGCGACGAGCGAGCCGCTGGCACCGAGGAGGTGGACGAACAGCGTGAAGTCCTCTTTGGGCTGTGCAGTGGCTCGCCACGTGAGTTGCACGGCAATGGAGTCTCCAGCGCGGGCTTGCGCGGGCGCGGCGTCGTCGAGCAGCTCAAACATCTCGGCGAAGGCAGCTTGCGCCGTGTATTGTGGCGCGTCGGGAACGAAACATCGAAAAACTCAACCGTGTTCAGCCCTTCGCGCAGAGAGACGATCGGGGTGCGATACTCGGCCCAATCGCCCACCCCAAAGCGAGAAACTTCCGCGCCGTTGACGGCGATAATCAGCCGCCGCAAATCTTTGCCGGGGATGGCGGTGAAAGCGAGCGCGGTCGTTCTTTCGATCTCGCTGAAGATGCGCACCGTTGCCCGGCCATGAAACCAGCGCGCGGGGATCTGCCACTGTTCGGGGGCGTGCCAGTTTGCGCCGAAGATGCGGAGCGCCAGCGCCGTTAGGGCGAGCGGCGCGATTCCGAGATAGCCGATGTCTTCGAACTCAAACGGCACGATGCGCCCGGCGAGATCGGCCAGCGGCGAGTTGACGATGAAGGGGTGCCCCGGCGCGGGGATGATAAATGAAAGCAAGTCGATTGAAAAGCGAACGGCGCCGCGCTCGGTGAGGAAGCCGAGTTGTTCGCGGTTGAGGAAGGCAGGGAGAAAGATGGGCAGGGTGAGGAGTCCGCCGACGATGGCGGTGAGGAGAAAAGATTGGAGATTAGAGATTGGAGATTGAATGGCTGGCGGGTGTCCCAAAGAAAGAGGGAGATAACGACGAAGAGGAAAGGCAAAAGGAAATATGCAACGTTGATGGGATGAATGGTGGCGGCAACAGCCAGCGCGACTCCGGCAATGGCCGCGTTGCGGCGCGAGGGCTGGGGGAAGAATCCCCACACGAGTCCGCCGATGAATGCGGCGCGGCGATCATGGGTGAGATCGTGGCACAGCCAGTAGCCTGCCAGCGCGCACAGCGGGAAGGAAAGGAGAAAGGTGATGTTGAAAGCGACGACGGGCGAAGTGAGCGCGGCGGCAACGGTGTGGCGAGAGCGCATCGCACATGATTATAACTTTGTGTTTGACATCGCACCTTCTTCGTGCCACAATCGCGCCCCAGAGGAGACTTGCCCACCATGAATCTTGGCCGCTTGCTCAAAATTGTTCTGACGGTGGTGATGATCATCGTCATCACCTTTGCCGGTGTCATCGGCTACATCATCCGCTCGCCCATGCCGCAGACGGCGGGAACGATCCGCGCCGAGGGTTTGCAGAACGAAGTGAACATCTACCGCGACGATTGGGGCGTGCCGCACATCTACGCCGAGTCGACGCACGATTTGCTTTTCGCGCAGGGCTATGTGCACGCGCAGGATCGATTCTGGCAAATGGATTTTTGGCGGCACATCGGCAGTGGGCGGCTCTCGGAAATTTTCGGCGAGGCCACATTGGGCACCGATCGTTTCATTCGCGCGCTCGGTTGGAATCGGGCGGCGGCGCAAGATGAGGCCGCGCTCGACGAGCCAACGCGGCAGGCCCTCCAGTGGTACGCCGACGGCGTGAACGCTTACCTCGCCACCAACAAAGCGCCCGGTTTGGAGTACACCCTTCTCCGCGCTCAAGGTTCGAAGTACGAGCCCGAAAAGTGGACCGTCATCAACACCCTCACGTGGGTCAAGGTGATGTCGTGGGATTTGGGCGGCAACATGGATGATGAGCTGGATCGTGTGGCGCTGATTCAACTGTTGGGAGTGGACGCGGCCCTTGAGTTGAAGCCGCTGTACCCTTCCGGCCGCCCGATCATTATTCCCAACCCCGCCTTCGGCTTCGACCCTTCGAGCGCGATGGCTTCGGTGAATGAGTTGAATGCGCTCACGGGCGGTGGTTTCGACAGCATCGGCTCGAACAACTGGGTGATCTCGGGCAAACTCACCGACACCGGCAAACCCTACCTCGCCAACGACCCACATCTCGGAATCCAAATGCCGTCGATCTGGCACGAAGTCGGCCTGCACTGCCGCCGCATTTCAGATATCTGCCCCTACGACGTTGTCGGCTTCTCGTTCGCCGGAGCGCCGGGCGTGATCATCGGCCACAATCAACGCATCGCCTGGGGAGTCACCAACCTCGGCCCCGACGTGCAAGACCTCTACCTTGAAAAGATCAACCCCGATAACCCCAACCAATATGAAGTGAACGGCGTGTGGACGGACGCGCAAGTGATCACCGAGATCATCACCGTGGCCGGGCAAGTTGAGCCCGACCCCGAACACCCCGAAACGGCGAAGGGCATTTACAACCCAGACACCGACACCACTACCCTCGCCCTCAACGTTCGTGTCACTCGCCACGGCCCGATCATCAACGAAGTGAATTCGGCGGCGCGCAACCTCAGCGGCAGTTATAGCGGAGTCGACATCCCCGCGCCGGCAGGCATTGCTCTGCGCTGGACGGCGCTGGCCGAACCCTCGCTCACCTTCCAAGCCATCCTCAAAATGAATCGCGCGCAGAACTGGGACGAGTTTCGCAATGCCCTGCGCGATTGGAGTGTGCCCTCGCAAAACGTAGTGTATGCCGACGTGGACGGCAACATCGGCTATCAATCGCCCGGCCTCATTCCCATCCGCCGCAATCACGACGGCCTATTGCCCGTGCCCGGCTGGGGCGACGATTACGAATGGCAGGGCTACATTCCGTTCGAGGAACTGCCCTATTCGTACAACCCGCCGCAGGGATACATTGCCACCGCCAACAACGCCGTCGTCGGCCCCGATTACCCGTACATCATCTCCCTCGATTGGGATCGCGGCTATCGCGCCCAACGCATCGTGGATATGATCATCGCCGGATTCCCGATCACCGCCGACGACATCAAAGCCATGCAGGGCGACAACGAAAACCTCTCCGCCCGTGAGATCATGCCCTTCCTCTCCACCCTCGCCTTCAGCGATCCCAAACTGCAAAACGGCCTCGCCTACCTCACCGCGTGGGATTTTCAACAGCACATGGATTCCGGCCCCGCCGCGCTCTACAACCTCTTTTGGGCGCGGCTGGTGAGCAACACCTTTTACGATGAATTAAAAGATCGCCAAGACCTGTGGCCCGGCCCCGGCGATGTGACTCAAGTGGCCGTGCACAGCCTGCTTCAACAGCCCGACAATCACTGGTGGGACAACGCCGCCACCGCCAACATCGTCGAGAAGCGCGATGACATTCTCACCCAATCGTTTGCCGAAGCCTACGCCGAAGCCGAAAGCCGAATGGGCGCCGACACCGCGCAGTGGGCGTGGGGCAAACTGCACACCGCCACCTTCCGCAATCAAACCTTCGGCAAGTCGGGCATCGCCCTCGTCGAGGCCATTTTCAATCGCGGCCCGGTCAACACCTCCGGCGGCACCGATCAAGTCAACGCCACCGGCTACCGCATCGCCCCTCCCGGCGACGACAGCGCGCCGAGAACATTCGAAGTCTCGAGCGTGCCCTCGATGCGAATGATCGTTGACTTCTCCAACCTCAACAACTCGCAGACCATGCACACCACCGGCCAATCGGGTCATCCGTTCAACGGGCACTACAACGACATGATCGACCCGTGGCGCATGATCGAATATCACCCCATGTTGTGGGATCGCCCGGCGATTGAAGGCGCGGCGCGGCAAACACTCACTCTGAAACCCTAGAAACCCGTCAAGAACATCACAGACCTCTGAGACCTGTGATGTTCAGAGTGAAATTTACCCCTCCCCGCCGGTCATGGCTAACGGGGGGAGGGCTTTTTTGATCCGATGTACAATCACTGCCACAGGCGGAACTTTCCCCCGCCTGCCCGCATCTTATCCTCGCGCGGCGAGCGACTCTCCTTTCTTGCCGCCTCTCGACCCTAACCACCGAACCACCCCACCACCGAGCTGCCCAACCATGAAACCACTCACTCGCCTCTTCCAAGTTTTCTCGCTTCTCGTCATCGTCGCCTTGGCCTGCCAGTGCGGCGGCATCACCCCCGCGCCCACTGCCACCCCGCAACCCACGCCCCTGCCGCCGGCCGCGCCCGTCGTGGCCGATCACTTTCCGGGGCGCGGCGATGAACTCCCGATTGACGGCGCGATTGACGTGTACTTCGATCAAGCGATGGATCGCGCTTCGGTGGAAACCGCCTTTGCTGTGACGCCCGCACTCACGGGCGCGTTCACGTGGCTGGACGACGCCACCGTGCGCTTCACCCCGTTGGCCCCGCTCGCCCGCGCGACTCGATACATCATCACCATCGGCGCGGGCGCGAAGAGCGCCGCCGGCCTCGCCCTCGAAGAGGCCTTCACCTTCAACGCCGACACCATCGGCTTCCTCGAAGTGGCGCAAGTCCTCCCCGCGCCCGACACGCTCGGCGTGGAAGTGAGCGCGGCCATCACGGTGATGTTCAACCGCCCGGTAGTGCCGCTCGGCCTCCCCGTAGGGGCCGACGCGGGCAGCCTGCCCAACCCGCTCACCCTCGATCCGCCCGTGCCGGGCAAAGGCGAATGGCTCAACACCAGCATTTTCGTCTTCCGCCCCGAGAAGGCGTTGGCTGGAAGCACGACGTACACGGCCACCGTGGCCGGCGGCCTCACCAGCACCGAAGGCAGTTTGCTCGACGATGATTTCTCGTGGTCGTTCAGCACCCTGCCGCCCTCGGTCGTCAGCATCGAGCCTTTCTTCGGCCAATTCGATGTGCGGCTCGATTCTCCCATCATCGTCACCTTCAATCAGCCCATGGATAGAGCCAGCACCGAGTCGGCGTTCCGCGTGGCCGCTGGCGGCGCCCCTGTGGCTGGCAAGTTCGAGTGGAACGACGACGGCACGGTGATAATCTTCACCGCGAATCGTTTGCTCGATCTCAAAACGACGTACACCGTTTCCATCAACAGCGCCGCCAAAGCCATCGACGGCCAAACCCCGTTGGACACCGCGCTCGATTCATCGTTCAACACCGTGCTGTTCCCCAGCATCGATTACACCGATCCGCCGGAGGGCGGCACGGTCAACCCGTTCTATGGTTTCCGCATTCAGTTTACTTCGCCGATGAACGAGAAGACATTGCGAAACAACGTCACTGTCTCGCCCGACGCCAAATCCACTTACGATTACTACAGCGATTACGACCGCTCGTATTTCATCAGTTTCGATTTCAAGCCTTCTACCGATTACACCATCACGCTCGGCGCGGAGATGGCCGACCCCTATGGAAACAAGATCGGGACTCCGACCGTCGTTCACTTCCGCACCCTCGACTACGATCCGATTCTGCAATTCAACACGCGCGGCGACATCGGCGTGTATTCGGCCTACCAACCCACCTCGCTGTACGTCACCTATCGCAACTACTACAGCCTCAACTTCCGGCTGTATCGCCTCACCTCCACCGACTTCGCACGGCTCAACGCCCCCAACTCGTACGACTTCCGCAACACCTTTGATCCCAACGATCTCATGCGCGAATGGCACGTGGATGTGGAGCAGTTCCCTAACGAAAATGCCTACCTCAAACTCGATATGACCGAAGACGGCTCCGCGTTGTCGCCCGGCCTCTATTGGCTCGAGGCCGATGGGCCGTACGGAAAGATGAGCCACATCCTCGTTGTCTCGAAATACAACATCACCCTCAAAACCACTTTCGACGAAGCGCTGGTGTGGGTCACCGATCAACAAACCGGACAACCCATTGCTAACCTGCCTGTCGAGATTCGCAACTCCGATTTCGGCACGCTCGCCGGAAACACCTCCGGCGTCACCGATGGGAACGGACTCTTCCGCGCCTCGCTTCTCAACTTCGCGCAGGGCAAAAGCGGCGGCGGTCATCTCGCCAGCCCCGATGCGGGTTTGCCCGATCTGTGGACGAACATTTACGCCGTAGCCTATCCCGATGGCGGCGACGACTTCGCCATCGCCATGTCGCAATGGGCCAACGGCATCGAAGCCTACGATTTCAACCTCAACGCCAACTACTATCCGCCCTTCGGCACGGTGTATCTTTACACCGACCGCCCGGTGTATCGCCCCGGGCAAGAAGTGTCGTTCAAGGGCATCGTCCGCATCGAGCATGATGCGCGCTTCACCCTGCCCGATCTCAACAAAGTGTTCGTGACCGTCACCAACGATCAGGGCGAGAACGTGTACGAGGGCGAACTGCCGTTGACCGAATACGGAACCATCGCTGACGCTTTCACCCTCTCCGACGCGGCCAGCACCGGCTACTACAGCATCACCGCGATGGCGGGAGACGAGCGGCTGTATTCCAATCTCGGCTTCCTCGTCGCCGAATACCACAAACCCGAATTCTTGGTCAACGTCACCACCGACAAAGCCGAAGTGACTCAGGGCGACACGATTCGCGCCACCGTCGAATCTAACTTCTTCTTCGGCGGCGCAGTCACCGACGCCGAGGTGTCGTGGACACTGCTCTCGGCCAACCGCTTCTTTCAATACGACGGCCCCGGCTACTACGACTTCTCCGACTTCGATTACACCTCCGGCGAAGGCACGCCCTTCTACGGCGCGTTCGGCGAAGTGATCGCCAGCGGCGAAGGCAAGACCGACGCGCAGGGCCGCCTCAAACTCGACATCCCCGCCGACATCGGCAAGCGCACCACCTCGCAAGTGTTCACCCTCGAAGCCACCGTCACCGACATCAGCGGCCAACAGGTGAGCGGCCGCACCGAAGTGATCGTGCATCAGGGCGAGTTCTATCTCGGAGTCGGCCCGGACGAGTTCGTGGGCCGCGCGGGCGAGGAATCAAAGTTCAACATCATCACGGTGGATTGGGCGGGCGAGTCGAGCCCCAATCACCGAGTCGATGTCACCTTCTTCGAGCATGAATGGTTCTGCGCGCAGGAAGAGGATGAGTTCGGCAACGCCTTCTGGGGATGCAAAGCCAAAGACACCCAAGTGGCAACCGACACCGTGACCACCGGCGCCAACGGCAAAGCCGTTGCCGCGTTCACGCCGTCGAAAGGCGGCACGTATAAAGTGCTCGTCACTTCCAAAGATTCCCGCGGGCACGAAGTGCGCGCCGCGTCGTACATCTGGGTCACGTCGAACGAGTTCATCTCGTGGCGGCAAGACAACAACAACCGCATCAACCTCGTGCCCGACCGCAAGCAATACAAGCCCGGTGACACCGCCGCCATTCTCATCCCCTCTCCGTTCGCGGGCGAAACAAAGGCGCTGATCACGGTGGAGCGCGGCGGCTTCTACCAAACCGAAGTGCTGACTCTGACGAGCAACAGCACCCTTTACCGATTGCCAATTACCCCCGATTACGCGCCCGATGTGTACGTGTCGGTGGTGATCATCAAGGGCGTGGATGAAACGAGCCCCGCGCCGGCCTTCCGCATGGGCCTCGCGCATCTCAAAGTGAGCAACGAACAGCAAGAGATCGCCGTCACCCTTACGCCCGACAAAACGAAAGTGGGCCCGCGCGATACAGTGACGTACAGCGTGAAAGCAACCGACTATCAAGGCCAGCCGGTGCAGGCCGAATTCTCTCTCGCCCTCACCGATCTCGCGGCGCTCTCGCTGGCCGCGCCCAACAGCGGGCCCATCCTCGACGCCTTTTACGGCGAACGCGGACTCAGCGTGCGCACCGCCGTGGGCCTCACCCTCTCGGTCGATCAACTCAACGTCGAGACGGCGCGGCAAAAGGGCGGCGGCGGCGGCGCGGAGGCAGGCTTCCTCGAAGTGCGCGGCGACTTCCGCGACACGGCCTATTGGAATGCCACCGTCGCCACCGATGCGAAGGGCGAAGCGAACGTTTCGATCACACTGCCCGACAACCTCACCACCTGGCGGCTCGACGCGCGCGGCATCAGCAAAGACTCGCTCGTGGGCCAAAGCACGGTGGACATCGTCGCCACCAAAGATTTGCTCATTCGCCCGGTCACGCCGCGCTTCTTCGTCGTCGGCGACACGGCGCAGCTCGGCGCGGTGGTGAACAACAACACCGCCGCCGACCTCACGGTGGAGGTGAGCGTGGCCGGTTCGGGATTCACGTTGGCGGCTTCCACTCCGGCCACCCAGTCGATCGCGGTGAAGGCCGGCGATCGCGCCCGCGTCGATTGGACGGTCACCATCGAAGATGCTCCCGGCGCGGTGCTGACGTTCACTGCGGCGGGCGGCAGATTCTCCGATGCTTCCAAACCGCCACTCGGACTCCCGCCCGATCAGATCATCCCGATCTACAAATACTCCGCGCCCGAAACGGTGGGCACGGCGGGCGAACTCGACGGGCAAGCGTCGATCACCGAACTGATTGCGCTCCCGCGCCGATACGACGCTTCGCAAGGGCAGCTCTCGGTGGAAGTGAGTCCGTCGCTGGCGGCGGCCATGACCGGCGGCCTCGACTACCTTGAACACTACCCCTACGAATGCACCGAGCAGACTCTCTCGCGCTTCCTGCCCAACGTGCTCACCTTCCGCGCGTTGAAAGAATTGGGGCTGAGCGATCCCGCGCTCGAACAGCGACTCAAGACTCTGGTGAACGTGGGCACGCAGAGGCTGTACGCCAAGCAACACGCCGACGGCGGTTGGGGCTGGTGGGTCACCGACGAATCGAATCCGTTCATCACCGCTTATGCGCTGTTCGGGTTGAATCAAGCGGCACAGGCGGGCTTCACCGTGTCGCAGTCGGTGATGGACAATGCCGCCGGTTATTTGCGAACGTATCTCGACACGACCAGCGCCGAAGAGACGTGGCGGCTCAACCGGCTGTCGTTCATGCTGTACGCGCTGGCCGATTACGGCTCGCCCGACGTGAGCGAGACCGCGCAGATCTACGAGAAGCGCCAGCGCCTCGACACGTATGCGCGGGCGTATTTGGCGATGACGCTGTCCATCATCGATCCGAACGATCCGCGAATCAAAACACTGCTCTCGGATATCAACAGTGCGGCGATCCTCTCGGCCACCGGCGCGCACTGGGAAGAGAACGGGCGCGATTGGTGGAACATGAACACCGACACGCGCTCCACCGCCATCGCGCTTTCGGCGTTGGCGAAACTCGATCCGGAAAACAATCTGAATCCGAATGTGGTGCGCTGGCTGATGGTGGCGCGCAAGGCCAACGGCGCATGGGAGAGCACGCAGGAAACGGCGTGGGCGCTCATCGGCCTCACCGATTGGATGACCGCCACCGGAGAACTGAAAGCGAACTACAACTACAGCGTGGCCGTCAACGGAAACGAGCTCACCGCCGGGGCGGCCTCATCCGAGAATCTGCGCGACCCGGTGCAGCTGCAAGTCAAAGTCGCCGATCTATTCAAGGATCAAGCCAACCGGCTGGTGTTCGAGCGCGGCGCGGGCGACGGGCAGCTGTATTACACCGCGCACCTCACCGTGTATCAAGCGGTGAAAGACGTGAAGGCCATGAGCAAAGGCATCGTCGTCGCTCGCCAATACTTCATCCCCGATGAAACATGCGGCGGAAAGAATCAGCCCAAGTGCCCGGCGGTGACTTCGGCGAAGGTGGGGCAGGATGTTCAAGTGAAGGTGACGATCATCGCCCCGAACGATCTGTATTACGTGGTGGTCGAAGACCCCCTCCCGGCGGGCGCCGAGCCGGTGGACACGAGTCTGCTCACGACGAGCGTTGTCGGGCAGCCGCCCGAGCTCAACTTCGCCGACCCGTTGTATTACGGTTGGGGCTGGTGGTGGTTCTCCAACACCGACCTCCGCGACGAAAAGGTTGTGCTCTCGGCCACGTATTTGCCGAAGGGAACGTACGAATACACATACACCGTGCACGCCTCATTGCCCGGCGCGTACAACGTGATCCCGACCACCGGTTACGAGTTCTACTTCCCCGAAGTGATGGGGCGCGGGGATGGAATGCAGTTCACGATTGAGCCGTAATCTCCTCCCGGCCTCCTCCATTAGAGAGAATCTGGTGGGGGAGGCCGCTTCCCCATAAAAGGCGCCCTCACTCACGCCTTGAAGGCCTTCCACTCGGTAAATCACCACAGGCGCTTTCTTTCCCTTAACTTCACTACCAGACACTTTCTGGCTGAAGGGTGAAGTTGGCCGGCAGGGCTAAATCATTTTTGAGCAAATGGCCCAAAAGTCGCAGCCCAAGTTGGAACAGGCTCAGACCGCAGCGATGCCCACGATGGATTCTGGGCGTCCACTCCTTCTGGTGTGCCGCCACGCCCAAATAGATAACCCACAGATAGGCGAAGCAGGCGGCCAACATCAAGCGCATCACGCGAGTGGCGTCGCTCAAATGGCTGTGGTTCAATTGAAAGCAAAGTGGCCTTTGCTCCCTTCAATCACCAGCCAAG
>Ga0194120_10000271_pt1 | contig 94996 bp, 75 predicted proteins | sample TA2MahCa65mmetaG_FD_148642 | JGI IMG/M metagenome (GOLD analysis project Ga0194120, IMG submission 148642) | Freshwater microbial communities from Lake Tanganyika, Tanzania - TA2015019 Mahale Deep Cast 65m | ecosystem: Environmental > Aquatic > Freshwater > Lake | place: Tanzania: Lake... | reverse complement strand
AACTCGCTGCCATCTTCTTCGCTTGTTCTTCCGCTTCCTCGACGGCTCCGACGTACATGAACGCGGCTTCGGGGAGGTGGTCCCATTTGCCGGCGCAGATTTCCTCGAAGCTGCGGATCGTGTCGGCGATCGGCGTAATCTTGCCCGACTTGCCGGTGAAGACTTCGGCCACGAGGAACGGTTGCGACAGGAAGCGTTCGAGACGACGGGCGCGATGCACGACCTCTTTGTCTTCGATGCTCAGTTCGTCGACGCCCAGGATGGCGATGATGTCTTGCAGTTCGCGGTAACGCTGCAAGATTCGTTGCACGCTGCGAGCCGCTTGGTAGTGCCGCTCGCCGACGACTTGCGGATCGAGGATTCGGGACGACGAGGCCAGCGGGTCGATGGCCGGGTAGATGCCCTTCTCGGAGATTTTGCGTTCGAGGTAGATGAACGCGTCGAGGTGAGCGAACGCGGTCGCGGGGGCCGGGTCGGTCGGGTCGTCGGCGGGGACGTACACGGCTTGCACCGACGTGATGGCTCCGGCTTTCGTCGAAGTGATGCGTTCTTGCAGTTCACCCAGTTCGGTGCCGAGCGTCGGTTGATAACCCACGGCGGACGGCATACGGCCGAGCAACGCGGACACTTCGGAACCGGCTTGAGAGAACCGGAAGATGTTGTCCACGAACAGCAGCGTGTCGGCACCGGTCGAGTCGCGGAACCACTCAGCCATTGTCAGAGCGGACAACGCCACGCGGAGACGCGCTCCGGGCGGCTCGTTCATCTGACCGAACACCATCGCGGTCTGCTCGATGACCGAGCGACCGGTGTTGCCAATTTTCGTTTCCTGCATTTCCAGCCAGAGATCGTTTCCTTCGCGAGTTCGTTCGCCGACCCCCGCGAACACCGAGTAACCGCCGTGAGCGGACGCGATACGCGCAATGAGTTCGGTGAGGATAACCGTCTTACCCAGACCGGCACCGCCGAATAGACCGGCCTTACCACCGCGGACGAACGGCGTCAGCAGGTCGACGACCTTGATGCCCGTCTCGAACAGCTCGGTTTTGGAGCTGAGGTTTTCCAACGGCGGAGCGTGTCGGTGAATCGGCCACTTCTCCTGCGACGTCACTGTGCCGCGCCCATCGATCGCATCGCCGAGCACATTGAAGACTCGGCCGAGCGTTTCCTTCCCGACCGGCACGCTGACCGGAGCACCGGTATCGGTGACGTCCATGCCGCGCGTCATGCCGTCGGTCGTACCGAGTGCCACGCAACGAACTCGGCCACCGCCAAGGTGCTGCTGCACCTCACCGGTGACTCGAACGTGCGTCCCCTTGACCGTCGCATCGACCGTCAAAGCGTTGTAAATCTCCGGCAGGGAGCTCTCACCGAACTCGGCGTCGAACGTCGACCCGATGACCTGAGTAACTCGACCAATGTTTGTGGCTGCGACCATTTTGTGTGACCTCTGTAGACCGGTTTTTCAGGCCGGTCAGATCCATGATTCTCACGAGTTGATTCTTCGCCGGTTTGGAAAACCGGCCTACGGATGGATTACGCCTCTAGCGCCGCGGCACCGCCGATGATTTCGGACAACTCCGAGGTGATCTGCGATTGGCGGGCCCGGTTGTATTGCATCGAGAGTGATTTGATCATGTCGCCAGCGTTCTCGGTGGCGGCTTTCATGGCGACTCGGCGGGCGATCTGTTCGCTGACCGCCGCATCGAGGAAGCACTTAAAAAGCCGAGCCTTAAACGCAGCCGGAACGATCTCTTCGAGAATCTCTCCGGCGGACGGCAGGAATTCATAGTCGATCTTTTTCTCGTCGCTCTTGGCGGCTGCTCCGCCGAGACTGCCGATCGGCAGCAGCGTTTCGACGACCGCCCTTTGTCGAGCGGCGTTCTCAAACTTCGTGTAGGCGATGTCCAGTCGATCGAGCTTGCCGGAGCAATACAGTTCGATGTAGCGGTTCGCGATCGCTTCGACTTCGTCGAAGCCGGGCTTGTCTTCGAAGTTCGTGAACTGCTCGGTGACGTTGATCTGCTGGTACTTCAAGAACGCCAAGCCTCGGCGGCCGGAGCATTCGACGCTCAGGTTCAGGCTGGCCTTCAATTCCTTCTGCCGAGCCAACGCCGGCCGCAACACGGCTCCGTTGTAGCCGCCGCACAAGCCGCGATTGGAGGTCAGGATCAACAGGATGCCATTGGTCTGCGTCTCGTGAGTTTTCAGCAGCGGATGCGTGAAGGTCAGATTCGTGGCGGAGAGGTCGGCGACGATCTCAGAGATTTTCTTGGTGTACGCGGCGGCCTCGGTCGCTCGGTCCATCGCCTTTTTGAAGCGTGCCGTGGCGATCAATTCCATCGTCTTGGTGATCTTGCGAATGTTCTTGACGGCCTTGAGCCGTTTCACAATCGCGCGTGCTTTAGCCATGAAACACCTAAAATGGAAATCCGAATGACGAAATCCGAAAGAAGACCGAATGACGAAATCCGACGACCGACGAAATCGCGATGAACGAATTTAATCCCTCAATGTCTTAGCTAGTCGCTCTCATTACTCATTTGCCCAATAACCGCAGTTCATTTCACGAAGTTCTTCAAACGATCAATTATCATCCGGCAGGAATTTTGCCTTTGGCACCAAATCTTCGGCAGTCCAACGCGGCGGATATTCGAAAGGTCGGTCCAGCCTAAGATCGACGGCGTAGGTGGATTGCGCATGCTTTAACACCAACATGACGCGTGTTCCACGGCACGACAACGCGCGAGCAACTTCACGGTAGGAGAGTTCTCGAACCTTCCGCCCATTAAGCGTTATGAGTTCATCTCCCTTGGCAATCCGTGTCCTTCCGGCGGGATAGTCCTGTTCGACACGCAAGATCACCGCCCGCCCATCCGGCTCGTAACCGACGAAAAGGCCACTTGCATCCGGCTCGATTCGGACGATCCGGCCATCATTTAATGGCGAGAGCCAAGCCTCTTGTCTTGGAAAATCGAAGACGCAATCGAAGTGTTCAAGCAGCGCGAGCCCAATTGCAGGCCGCTGAGACTCACACACTTGGATATCATTGAATCGAACATTTGCAAACTCAATCCAACGAATAACGTGAGTAGGAGTTTTCACTGCACCTTGGGCTGTCAATCCGGTTTCAGCGGGAGCCGGTACACTATGACCAAATCGTCCGAGTTGTCTCGCGAGTTCCGGAGAAACCGTCAGCAAGAAGTCTTGACCGGTGTCCACGACGCATTCGACGGAGAACCCGCCAGGGAGCGAAATTGTGACATACGGTGCCCCGGATCGAATAGAGACGGGAACTCGGTAACCTCGATGTTTGGCCCGTGAACTTGTCTGAATTGTCATTCCGCGTTCACTGCCTTCCATGTAGAGGACCACATGGCGTAAGTAATCCATTCCGATTGCAGCATTGATTCCCCAAGACTTGCAATTCGAAAACAGTGTCAAATCCATCTCGACAATATCCAACGGCATCTCTGGGCAGCCACTCGTCGCGACAGGCACACCAAAAAACGCTCGCTGCTTGATTCGTCCGCCGGTAACGCCGTCCCGAACGAAAACCTCCCGCAATTCGTAATCATTAAATTGACGACTGCCCGGCTCGCTTTGGATCAGCGACCGAGTATTTCCCGTGTCGACCCAAGCAAGGTACTCACGACCACCGATATTTGCTTTTGTGAGAAGGTTTGCCGACCATCGCCGATTTGCCAAAGTTGCTTCATTTCTCTCATTCGCGACAAGATCCCCCCCGCCTCTATCAATAAATGTCAACAGTGCAATACAAACCAAGGCAAGCCACCGGAAGATCCGCTGCATGACCGATTCCTCCTTCCGTGGAATGAACTGCTGGCGAAGTGGCTTTAGAAAACCGTGCATCTCGCTTCTCTAATCAGTTTGAGGATAGAGTCCTGTTCGTCGCCATTCCTTGGTACTCCTCTTCGTTTCCGTATCAGTTTCGCAGACTCCATTTCTGCAATGAACACTTATTTCTTCCCCGAAAAATACTGCCGCTTGAACTCATCCAACGCGGCTTTCAGCGCAGTTTCCAGCGCTTCATCCAGCGTTCCTGTTTCGATGAGCTTGTTGCGGACTTCGGATTTTTGCTCGCGCATAAACGTGAGCAGATCCTTTTCAGCGGCCGCGACATTGGCTCGCGGGACGTCGTCGAAGTAGCCCTTCGTGCCGGCATAGATACTGATGACCTGATCGGCGAAGTGGAGCGGTCCGAACTGCGCCTGCTTGAGCAGTTCGACCATGACATAGCCTCGGTCGAGCTGCCGTTGCGTGGCCTTGTCCAATTCGGTACCGAGCGAAGCGAACGCCTCCAGTTCACGGAACGCAGCAAGGTCGAGTCGCAACGAGCCAGCGATCTTCTTCATCGCCTTCGTCTGAGCGTTACCACCCACGCGGCTGACCGAGATACCGACGTTGATGGCGGGACGAATACCGGCCAGGAACAACGAAGGCTCGAGGTAAATCTGGCCGTCGGTGATCGAGATCACGTTCGTCGGGATGTACGCCGAAACTTCGCCGTCGAGCGTTTCGATGATCGGCAACGCTGTCAGCGACCCGCCTCCGAGTTCGTTGCTCAGCTTGGCCGACCGTTCGAGCAGGCGGCTGTGGCAGTAGAACACGTCGCCAGGATACGCCTCGCGACCAGGCGGACGTCGAACGAGCAGCGACAACTGACGATATGCCTGAGCTTGCCGCGTCAGATCGTCGTACACGACGAGCGTGTGCCCGCCGTTGTAAGTGAAGTGTTCGGCCATCGCGCATCCGGCATACGGAGCGATGTACTGCAACGGAGCGGGATCGGACGCTGTGGCCGACACGATGATCGTGTAGTCCATCGCGCCTTGCTCTTTGAGTTTTTCGTAAACGGCCGCGACGTTCGACGCTCGCTGTCCGCAAGCGACATACACACAGATGACGCCGCTCCCCTTTTGATTGATGATCGTGTCGATCGCGACAGCAGTCTTGCCGGTCTTGCGATCGCCGATGATGAGTTCGCGCTGACCGCGTCCGATCGGGGTCATCGAGTCGATGGCCTTAATACCGGTCTGCAACGGCTGCTTCACGGGCTGACGACCGGCGATTCCCGGAGCCGCGTATTCCAGCGGTCGCGTGGCGGTCGCGAGGATCGGGCCTTTGCCATCCAGCGGATTGCCCAGCGGATCGACGACTCGGCCAACGAGCGCGTCGCCGACCGGCACCGACAACAACGCACCGGTTGTACGCACCTCGTCCCCTTCGGCGATCTTCAGAGCGTCGCCGAGGACGATGATGCCGACGGAGTTTTCTTCCAGGTTGAAAACCAGCCCGCGAATGCCGCCGGGGAACTCGACCATTTCGCCGGACATCGCCGACGATAGGCCGTAGCACCGAGCGATGCCGTCGCCCACTTCGAGCACGCGACCGACTTCGGCCGTTTCGATCTGGCCGCGAAAGTCCTCAATCTCCTTCTGGATGACTGAAGCGATTTCGTCCGGTTTGAATTTCATGGAGGCTCCTCTCGCGCAAGCGGGCTCTGAGCTGTTTCAGCCGAGTCCGCAGCGAACTGTCATAAACGGTATCGTCCACGCGGATGACCATGCCGCCGATCAGCGACGGGTCCGTCTCCGCTTCAAGAATCGGTTCAAACGCAAACGTCGCTCGCAGCTTGTCGCCAATCGCTTTACGAGACTCCGCCGACAGCGGCTTCGCTGTCTTAACCGAGACTCGCTTGCGACCACTCGACCGCTCGTTCTGAATTCGCGCCGCCTGCAAAACGTTCGGCAACAGATCAAGTCGATCGTGCCGAGCCAACACTTTCAAAAAACTCGTGAAGAACTCCGAGCCACGCCCCGTGACGACTCGCTCAATTAGCTTGAGCTTGTCATCCCGATTGATCGTCGGCGAAACCAACAGCCGCTCGAATTCCCCATTCTTCGTGAGCACGTCATCGACGAATGACTGCCCCTCTTCCAGAGCCGCCTCAACCCCGACCGTGTTCTTCGCCGCTTCAAGAAACGATTTGGCATAAACCCGCGCGATCTGTACCGCCGACGGATCTTCCATCACGCTCGCGATTTTGGTTTGAAGCTTTTCGGCCATGACTAACTTTCATCGCCTCTGGTTTTCCGCTGTGCTCTCTGTGGATGTGTGGTGAAAAGCTCTCACCACAGGGACACAGAGAACACAGAGTTGCACAAGAGACTTACAACGAAGCACGCAGCTACGTCTTCGATCCCATCTGATTCAGCGCTTCCTGCACGAGACGATTCTGGTCGTCGCCCGACAACGCTCGGCCGAGGACGTGTTCGGTGGCGCCGATCACGTTGGACGAGACGAAGTCGAATAACTCCTTCATCGCCACGTCGCGAGCATGTTCGATGTCTTCGACCGCTCGCTTCCGAGTTGCCTCGGCTTCTTTGTTCGCCGTTGCGACGATGTCCTGCTTCGTGTGCTCCGCATCCCGACGAGCTTCGGCCAGGATTTCCTTGACCTCATCCTGCACCTTCTCCAGCTTCTTGGCGTGCTCAGCGAGCATCTGCTCCGCCTTGACTCGCGCCGCTTCCGCGTCCGCGATCTGCTGCTTCATGCGACTCTCTCGGGTATCCAACCCCTGAATCAACGGCCGCCAAGCCGCATATTTCAAGACGACGATGTAGACCACGAACGTGACAAGCGACCAAATGGCCAAATCACGATGCCATTCGATCACCGGACGCTTTTCATGGGAACCAGCTTCCGAATGAGCCTCATCCGACGCGAAGGCCGGTGTCACGAAACCGGACTGTCCCACGAACAGGCCGATCACCAACAACGACAAACCAATCAACTTGTGCATCGAGGCACCTCAAGACGAAGAGTAGGACGGGCACTCTTGCCCGTCGCATGCACGAGACGGGCAAGTGCACCCGTCCGACTTTCGCGAAACTACTTCACTTCCGGGTACGGGCTGCCGTGGATGATGCAGACGATCAACGCGAAGAACGTCGCACCTTCAATGAGGGCGGCCGCGATGAGCATCGCCTTCTGAATGTTGTCGGCGACTTCCGGCTGACGAGCCATGCTCTCCAGTGCGGACGAGCCGATCTTTCCGATGCCGTAACCGGCACCGATGATCGTCAGAGCGGCACCAATCGCGCCACCGCTAAACGACGCTGGACCTTCGGCGGCCGTTGCCACGACCCCCATCGCCAACAAGGCCGCAATGGCCAACGAACAAATCTGGAATGCCTTTGCCACTGTATCGTCTCCTCTGAAACTAGGTTGTCGGGGCCAAACCCCGCGTTGCCAATGAACCGATTTCGTTTTGTCGCCACGCTCGCCAAGAGCGCGGGCTTCTTCCGGAACTCACCCACGCTCTTGGCAAGCGTGGTTAGGGACTTAGTGCGGATGCACTGCCGTCCCGATAAACAACGTCGCCAAAAAGGCGAAGATGTACGCCTGCAAAAACGCCACGAATAACTCCAGCATCCCGACGCCGATCTGAGCCGCGATACTGGCGGGAGTCACCACATAAAACAGTACGTTGTTGATCTCGAAGGTCGCAATGAATCCAAGAAACACTGCGATGACTGTGTGACCAGCCATGATGTTCGCGAATAGACGGACGGCCAACACGCCATGCTTGATGAACAGGCCGAGCAACTCGATGCACCAAATCATGGGGATCAGCAGAGGTTTTAAGGCAGCGGGAACATCCATACTCGGACAGAGCGCCTTCCAGAAGCCGCCGAAGCTCAACTCTTTTGAGCCATAGAAGACGGTCGCCCCGAACGCAGTGATGGCCAGCGCGCCGGTAACGTTAATCTCGCCCGTCGCCGAGCCAAGCCACGGAATCGCACCCAGTAGATTGCAGATCAAGACGTAGAAGAAGCAACTCCAAATAAACGGCAAGTATTGATCTGCCGGATGAGCGTGAGTTGCTACCGGAGCATGCTGGTGATGGCCATGATCGTCGTGGCCATGCCCGTGATCCTCATGCCCATGATGACCTTCGCCAATCGTCGGACGCACCACGTTGTCCCGCATATAGAGGGCGAGCGTTTCCCAGAAGTTCCACCATCGCCCGCTGACGGGCCGACCGCCGGAGACTCGCTTCGCGAGTCCGGTTCCAATCCAAAACACGATTGCCGCGGCGACCAATTGCAGCACCATGAACTTCGTCAGATGCAGTGGACCGATGTGCGGCAACGGCCACTCCCCTCCGAGGAATTGCGGCACCTCGAAGTACTCGTAGTCGCGAACGTGATGGAAGGTATCCCCAGACATCGGGGCAAACTCCAAATCAAAAACTTGGCCGACTCAAACGGGAAATCAACTACGCCACTGGCTGCGATGGAAGGCTCGACGTGTTCGCCCCACGCGATTTCACGATCAGCAACGTCTCGACCAGCAGCGTCACGGAATAAAACACAACGAGCCAACTCAGGAATTCCTTGACCCCCAACTCGGCTCGAATTTCGTGCAAGAACAACGTCGCGATCAGTACGACGAACATCCGCAGGCCAGAGCCCGCGAGAAACGCATACGCCTTGTTCTTCGCGAACTCAAAGTACGGAATCGCAAAGAACAGAACACAACCCGGCAACCAACACATCAACGCTGAGTAAGTCAGCCCTTCCAGACCCAACGCCCCAGCCAACCCGAAAGCTGGCCCGGCGAGCACGGCCCATAGCGCAACCGCGCAGGCAGTGAGAACACCACATCGCTGCCACGGAGATTGAGTCGTTGGAAGTGAGATCATTGTTGCGAAGGACCAGAGTTATCGGATTTCTTCTCAGACGAAATTGTAGGAGGCCCTTTAGGCGGCGGTGTCAGTTGTTTGATCAACTGAACCAAACTTGTTCCCGCCACGAAGAGCCCGAAACACGCACCAATTACCGTCAACCAGGGGTAGAGATTCCAGTGCCGATCCAGCCAAAACCCCGCACCCGCCGGTAGCGCCATTTCCAGCGAGATGGCGGTGATTTGATGCACCCATCGCGAAGCAACGACCATCGGAGGCTCGGAATCCTGGCGTGGCATGCTGGCACCGCCTCCAGGGACCGACGGAAAACCGGGGAGCGTAGTGGTGGCTTTTCGGCCGAGCAAGCGACTGGTTACAGGTTTGAAAGGAAATTCTTAACCTGCGGATCGGCCACTTCTCATGGCCGGGAATCTGTCTTGGGTTCTTTTCGCTTACCTGCCTGGTACAGCTCTTCCATCTCAATCAGCGTCGCGTCGCGGATGCTGCGGCCTTGGGCCTTCAACGCTTCTTCGATGAATCGGACGCGGCGTTCGAATTTGGCGTTGCTGCGGCGGAGAGCTTCTTCGGGATTGATCTTCCAGCGTCGCGCTAAGTTGGCGACGACGAACAGCACGTCGCCAAACTCCGATTCAATTCGGTCGCGTTGTGCCGGGTCCGTGATCGGCTCGTCAGGGACGGGAGCCATTTCGACCGACGCAGGAATCTGCGGGATTTGGCCGTCGGTGAACAGTTCGTGAGCCAGTTCGTCGATCTCTTCGCGGAGCTTGTCGAACAGCATTGCTCGATGGGGGAAGTCGTAGCCGACCCGCGCCGCCTTTTCGGACACGCGGGCACATCGGGCGAGGGCCGGCAGCGCGGCCGGAAGCCCGTCGAAGATCGAATCCCGCTTCTTCTCGCACTGTTTGGCCCGGTCCCAGTTCGTCAAGACCTCGTCAGCGGTGTGGGCTTTCTCGGCGTCGAACACATGCGGGTGCCGAGCGATCATCTTTTGTGTGATGACATCGATGACCTCTTCGATGCCGAACCGCTGCTCATCCCGGCCGATCTGAGCGTCGAGCACCACCTGCAACAGCACATCGCCGAGCTCCTCGACGATCGCCGTGTCCACCTTCGAGTCGATGGCTTCGAGCAGTTCGTAGGTCTCTTCGAGCGTGAAGGACTTGATCGTCTCCAGCGTTTGTTGTCGATCCCACGGACAACCGGTGGGTGAGCGCAGCTTCGCGATTACCTCGCACAGCCTCGCAAATGCGACTCCGACGGATGGCAAGTCGGGCGGCGTTCCAAATTGAGACGGATCAAGTGCAGACATGAAGCGATACGTTGGCAAGCGGAGCCACGATTCGCAAGCGGTCAGTCCCTGCGCGATTTGCTATGTGGGTTCGACCGGACGCACCTCGGGAGACAAGAAAACACGGTTGACGTTCAAGGCGGCGATCAGGTCTGATGCGGAACTCTCCACAGCAGGAAGTCCCAGCATTGATCGCAGGTCAACAACAGACAGCACATCGCCGCGCAGTCATTCGGCTATGCTTGGCAGCCGAGTGACACGTGGCAGGCGTTGCAGCTCTAAAACATTTGTCATTGGCGCCGAAATACCCGCCCGACAGTTGATACGCCTGCGCCACGAACCCCCGCTCGACATCAGGAATGACAAACTTCTGCGACCGCGGATCGGCCGAGCATCGACCGTAGGTTGGTCCACCGCCCCCCTCCGCCAGAATCTTCAATTCCCGACCCAGCTTCCGGACGGCCAACAGCCCAGTATCAGTGACGGTTTGCCCCAGCGAGAAATCCACCGAGACCTGCTGCCACTCCAACTCCCGCAGCACCAAATGCCCAGCCGCGTCCGTCCCCACATTGGCCTCTCCGCCAGTCGTTGGGATGTGGCCGACGGCCCGCGAAAGTTTTTCTGTCTGATCAAGGCTGGCCGTCCGACAGGCTATTTGGCTCATCTGCGCCTCCTGCTTGTGATCACTTGACCGGTTTGCAATTAGTTAAAACACGACCGGAGTCGTTTTAATTCGTGGCCTTGCGCGTAATTGGGGCGAGCCTTTGAGGACCGAGGGTTGCACGGATTCTGCGGACTTTGACCACCGATGCCGCCAGTGCTGAGTCGGCACAGTGCGACCACGACTAGTCCTGGTGGCACACTTTTGAAAAGTGCAACCGCCGTGAAATTGCGATTCGCCCCTGTCGTCTGGCAGAATCCTCGTCCCAACCCACCTTGTCCGACTCGGAGCTTCCACGATGCACATCCAAGACGGCGTCCTCAGTCCGGTCGTTTGTGCTGCCACCGGAGCGATCTCGCTGGGAGCGGTGAGCTACAGCGTCCATCGGCTGAAGCAATCTGTCGGCGATCGGACGATTCCGTTGACCGGGATGATGGCCGCGCTTGTCTTCGCCGGTCAGATGATCAACTTCCCGATCGGTGCTCCGGTGAGCGGACACCTGCTCGGCGGAGTGCTGGCCGCGACGGTCGTCGGTCCGTGGGCTGGTTGTGTCGCGATGACGCTGGTGTTGTTCGTGCAATGGGCGTTGTTCTCGGACGGAGGTTTGTTCGCACTCGGCGCGAATGTGCTGCACATAGCGGTGATCGGTTCTTGGGGTGGACACGCCGTGCGGCTGCTGGTGCAGCGGCTCGCCAGAGACAGTCATCAGGGAATCGTGATCGGTTCGGTCGTCGCCGCCTGGGCGAGTGTGATGGCTGCGGCGGCGCTCTTCTGTCTGGAGTTTCGTCTATCGTGGCTGTCGAGTGAAATCGACTTCTCGAAAGTCTTTACATTGATGGTCAGCTTTCATTCGCTGATCGGTCTGGGCGAGGCGCTCATCACCGGCGTCGCGATCAGCTTCGTACTCAATCAGCGGCCAGAGCTGATTTGTCGGATGGGCGCTCCTGTTCGTCCGGACGCGGAAATGAGCAGGAGTGCCCACCCAACGGCTGCTGCAATCACCCGCACGGTGATTGCCGGACTTGTCATCGCACTCGCGATCGCAGCATTCCTGTCGCCGTTCGCATCGCCGTTCGATGACGGGCTCGAAGCGGTGCTCAATAAACTCGGCATCGAGAATTTCCAGCTCACGAATCGCGTGCCGGGATTGCTCGAAGACTACGACAAAATTCCCGTTCCGGTTGCCGCTTGGCAATCGATCGCGGTTTCATTCGCTGGGATTGGCGGAACGCTCGCGGTATTCGCCCTCGCATGGCTGTTGGGCAAGGCACTGCCTGCGGCGCCGCAACAACTCAGCGAGGCTGCCGGTGAGTGATTATCTCGATCGATTCGGCCGCGGGCAGTCGATGTGTCATCGGTGGCCACCGTTCGCGAAACTCTTCGCTGCGATCGCGATGATTCTCGCAGCGACGTGCGTCCCGATCACGCACGGTCCGTTGGTCGGCATCGTCGCCTGCGTCATTTTCTTTGCGCACACGATGGCGAGAATTCCGCTGGCCTACGTTGGCCGCCGGTTGCTGTTCTTTTGGCCGACTTTGTTTTTAATGGCGATCAGCCTGCCGCTGTCGCAGGCTGGCCAAAAAGGTTGGCTGCTGTTCGTGACGATCCTCGTGCGCGGGACACTCTCGTTCAGCACGGCGTTGTGGCTGGTCAACGTGATGCCGTTCGATCAACTGCTGGCAACGCTGCGTCGCCTGCGAGTCCCCGACGTGCTGCTGGCGATCCTCTCGCTGATGTACCGCTTCCTGTTTGTGCTGTGGGACGAACTCGACCGAATGCGCACCGCACGCTCCGCCCGGCTATTTCGCAAGCTGACATTGTGGAAGAGATGGCGATCCGCCGCGCATCTCGTGGGACGCTTGCTGATCCGAGCACTCGATCGAGCCGATCGCATCCACGGCGCGATGCTCTCCCGCGGTTGGGACGGCCGCACGCGCTGGATCGACTCGCGACGGGAGGATCGGCGATGAGCGAGCCTGCTGTTCGAGTCGAATGCTTGTCCTTCCGCTACCCCGGCGGCCTCGACGTGCTGAGCAACATCAGCTTCACGATTACCCCCGGCGAGATCATCGGCCTTGTCGGGCCCAGCGGAGCCGGCAAATCCACACTGTTGCAACACCTCAACGGCCTGCTCCCAAGCCAGCTCAGCGACACGTCGAACGCTGCTGTCTCAATCGACGGAGTTTCCGTATCGCAGTCGACGATCGCGGAAATTCGCCGACGAGTCGGCTTCCTCTTCCAAGATCCCGACGATCAACTCTTCTGCCCCACCGTCTTCGAGGATGTCGCCTTTGGCCCACTGAATCTCGGCCTCTCCAACGAAGACACGCGACAGCGTGTGCGAGACAGCCTCACGTCCGTCGGTCTCGCCGGCTACGAACCGCGCAGCACACTGCGGCTGAGTCTCGGCGAGCGCAAGCGGGTCTGCCTCGCCGGAGTTTTCGCTTGTCAGCCGAGCGTCCTCGCACTCGACGAACCGTTCAGCAGCCTCGACCCGAGAGCACGTCGCATGCTGATTGCGATCCTCAAGCAGTTTTCGGGCAGCCAAATTATCGCGACGCACGACTTGGACATCGTCGTCGATCTATGCCATCGAGTTCTGCTGCTTGACGGCGGCCAACTTCGCGCCGCCGGACAGACTCGCGACATCCTTGGCAACGTGGCACTCATGGAACGTCACGGCCTGGAAGTTCCTTGGCGGCTGCGGCCAAAGTGACTCTTGGTACCCGCCGTACCGTAGTGATGCTGCTACTTCTTGGATTGATCCTGCGGCATCACATTCGCGGGTATTTTGGCGCCCTTGGGCAGATGCTTCTGGCTTTCTGGGTTATTGATTTCTTTCTGGATCACGCCCGGATCAACGGCCGGGACTTTGCTCGGATCTGCCGGGCCAAGTTCCGACGGTCCACATCCAGCAAAGACCAGCGCGCCGAGCGTCAATCCACTAGCCATTACGGTGCGATTCAGATTCAACATTTTCGAGACCCTTTTTTCGTAGCGATGAAAAAACCAAAATTTGCGTGAAGCACAACTTCGTCAAACAATCTTGGTTTGATGTGCCTTACAGGGGGACCGCAACAACATCTCTCACTGTTTCGCACGGGCCGAATTGTTGTTTTTCACTTTGTTCGTGATCGATCCGAATGACCACGTTCTCGCTGAACGCGATGGACCTGATCTTGCCAGTGCTGCCTTTCGTACGCCAGCCCCAAGTCGTCGTAAAATTGCATCATTCGCTCACAAATGTCAAGTTGGTCTGGATTTGCCAACATCCGGCGCAACGGTGAGTGAATCTCTTCCTCCATAAGCAGTTCGACCTGCTTGGCCTGCTGTCTCATGGTTTCCGCAGCACCTTCGTCGCCAGCTTTGGCCAAGCACCTCGCGAGTCGAAACTGAATTCTCCAATCGGCCTGGCCTGGCCATACGCGGATCACTTCTCGATAGCCGCGGATCGCCCGTTCGTAGTCTCGCTCGACTTCGTCAGCCAGGATGGCGCCCAAGCGGGAATACTCATATCCCGTGAGGTCACCTGGCCAAGCTCGATAGTGTCTCAGAGCATTGTCGAATTCACCCAGATCAAACAACACCTGCGTCAAAGTCGCCACGAAGAAGGGTTCTTGTAGTGGCGTGTCTGCCACATCCAACGCTTTTTGGAGCAGCTGCAGGGCCGCTTTAGGATCCCCTTCGAGGGAATACCAACGTGCAACGATGGCGTGGTTCAGAGCCGCTTTAGGCTCGCGGTCACGAAACGCTTCCAGACGACGGAGTTCCAGGACCGTGTTTTGAATGGCTCCTGGTTCGATGAACCCCATCAATTGATCGATCTCCGGATTCGCCGTCGCGGGGTAGAACTGACTCATGTACCACTCGCGTAACCGGAAGGAGCGTTGCTCGTCCGGCGTCGTCTCCAGCACTTTTTGAAAGTGTGGTTGGGCAAGATGGGATCGGCCCGTGAGGTCATGCAGTTTCCAGAGTACAAAATGGGCGTCCGCGTTTTCGGGATCAACCGCCAGCGCTTCGCGTAAAAGAGATTCCGCCCGGTGCGGCTGCAGCCAGGCAAACAAACACATTCGCGCCTCTTGAACACGAGCGGCCGAAAAGAATGCGGACTCACGCCGGACGTATTCGAGTTGTTGGATCGCTGCCGAAACCGCACTTTCTGGATTCAGCCGGGCATCTTTGAAGTAAGCCTCCGCCAGGCTGAGTCGCGCAGAGTCATCGGAAGGAAAGACGTTCAGATACGATTGCAGCTCATTCCGTACCGTCCGCCAGTCTTGAATTCGAATAGCGCGTTGTGCCCGATCACGGGCTCGCATCGCGCCCAAGCGAGTCACGCCGAAGTAAACTCCGACACTTAAGATTCCGACCGAGATGAGTACCCAAACTCGAATCTTCACGGCGCCGGAGCTCCCTTGATTGGCGGCAACAGGGAGCGCCCCTCGATCGCCAGCCAGTAACGATCCACGGCAACACCCTCGTGCCGAACGACTTCGCCAGATTGCCAGCGAATCTCAACTGTCACGGGATCGCTCCAGTCTCCAAGGCCAATCAGCAGCCGTGGATCGCTTGCACACAAGTAGCTTCCCCCGCCGACGCTCATGCTGGAGATGCGCCGAGGACCGGCCTCGACGATCACCTGCGTTCCTTGCGGAGGGAGACGATCAGCCCGGTGCAATTCGATGCCCAGAAAATGATTTCGCGTACCGGTCTCATTACTGAGCAGCGCGACGGGGCGATCAAGATGCGTGACCAGCAAATCCAAGTCACCGTCGTTGTCATAATCCGCTCCGGCGGCTCCGCGCCCCACACAGAGCTGCCCGAAGTAATGCCCCGCTCTGCTCCCCACGTCATCGAATCGAGCCTGTCCATCATTGTGCAGAATCTGCGGAAGCATCTCGAACGGTTTATGCGCGGGCCCCAAGACGTGTCCATTGGCAATAAACAGGTCCGAATAGCCATCGCGGTCGTAGTCGAAGGCTACAGTTCCGAATCCCAGCCGATCATGACTCATCGCAACAATGCGTGACCTTCGACTGTCATCCTCAAATTGAAGCCCTCCCAGATTCCGATACAGAGTGTTTTTCTGAGCATAGAAATTTGTCACGAAGATGTCGTGGAAACCGTTGTTGTCGAAATCCGCACAGGTGACACCCATGCTCGCCTCGTTCTGCCCCATATCGCTGATAGCGCAGCCTGCGATGGGGGCCACATCCCGAAATCTCGGAAGTCCCGTCGCATCGGGATGACCAGCTTGATCAGGACTCGCGAGACGCTGAAACAGAAAATTCGGCGTCATGTCATTGGCGACGTAAATCTCGTTTCTGCCATCCAGATCAAAGTCGAGGACCGTTATTCCCAGTCCTTTGCCATTGGGGATTGCGATGCCAACATCTTCCGATACATCACGAAACCGGCCATCGCCAAGATTCAGAAATAACCGATCATTGACTGCTTCGTAATGCCCCGGACCGCAGTAGCCGGCAACGCCATTGAAACGGCAAACCTGATGATTCGCGAACGTGACGTCCAGGTAATTCACAACGTACAGATCGAGATTGCGGTCATCGTTGATGTCCAACCACACAACACTCGCACCCCAGAGTTCATTCCGCGTGCCTGATTCCGGAGTCGCGTCGGCAAAGGTTCCGTCGCCGAGATTGCGCAACAACGTGCTGGTCCGGTATCCGGTCACATAGAGGTCTTCAAACCCATCACCGTCAAAATCACCAACGGCACATCCCTGCCCGTACCCGATCGTACTTGCCGATGCGGCACGCGAGACTTCCTCAAAGCGTTGTCCTCCCCGATTGTGGAAGAGCACATCGGTATGGCGCTTCGGTCCCAATGTTCCTGAGGTGAGTTCATCACCATTGACAAGAAACAGGTCCAACCAGCCATCACGATCAAAGTCAAACCAAGCGGCCCCGCCACCCATGATCTCTGGAAGGAAATAACGCTCGGGAATGGCGTCGGTATGAAATGAGAATTCAATACCACATTGGACCGCGATTTCTGTGAACTGCGGAAACGAACCAACGTCGAGAGGAGGTTGTTTCGTGAGAACGGCCTTCAGTTCCTCGCGTGCCCGATTCAAATCCTCGGCGCGAGTTTTTTGCACGCCGTTCAATTCGTCTCGTGATGGATCGGCTCGGTGCGGCGACTCAACATCACGGCATCCCGCGAACGCCAGAACGGCGCAAATCGCTTTGCTGGTGAACCAACGCATAATCTCGACAAGCCCTTAAAGACAATCAACCTCGCAAAACCATCAACCCCTTGGGATTCTGGAGAATTGCTGCCACAAAAGACAAAGAAAGGGCCGTGTACGAAACGCACACGGCCCTTTCTCTGAAGACTTTGGTCTGCCATCCAAATCTGCAGTTTTGACTCAGAAATTGGAGTTTTTAGAAATTGGCAACTCGTTCCCGGCCATTCCGGGTTCCGATGCCCCACCACACCTCGTTACTTACATTGGAAGAAATGGCCCGCACCGTCCCATCTGCCATGGCGACATGCGCGATCCCGTCATGTTGACTGCCTGCTGCCATGAGGTTTGAACCTCCCCAGTCATCGGTATAAGAATGGCAGGTTTTCTCATTTGGCATCATCGTATGGTTGTAGGCCGACCCGACTCCCATGAAGGACCAGGCCCAGGCTCGACCACGCATATTCGGACGGCCGCTCAACCCTGTCTGGTTGAGACAATCCTGGCGAGTTGCTTGAGTACTCGCTCCCCCGGCCCATGTGTGGACTTGCGTTCGCCGCTTTCTTAGATCTGGATCAGAACCAGGTTGGCTTAAAAGGTGGTCAACTTGGATTTCGGCGTAAAGTGCCGTTTGACTCAAGCCATCGCTGATCTTGGCGGTCGTCACCGACTGGTCGCTTCGGAGCCAGTGGGAGGCTGGTGCCCCTGCCCCCTGCACGAACGAGGCGACACCATTGTGATTGCCGTTCCCTGCCATCTGATTCGCGCCGCCGGTCGCATTTAAATGCGAAGTGCCATGATTGATCGCATAATTGAAATTCGCCTGGCCGCCCGCGACCACGTTCGGTTCAGAGGGGCAAATAAACATTGGGAGCCGGGCACTCTGCGTCCTAATGTTTGGGTTTCCGCCACCACATTGCCAGCCGCCAGAGTCAAATGCACCGCAATCGGTCCTAAAGTCAGTCAGCTTATAGTTCGCAGCCTGTTCGAGGTACGGAAGCAGAAAAACCTTGTCCGAGAAGGCTCCCCGAAAGTTGTCGCTGCCACTCCAAGAAATGCTGACGGGAAACTGCTTAGATGAGTCATGGTAATTGTGAAAGGCGAGACCAATCTGCTTGAGATTGTTCTTGCACTGAGATCGTCGAGCCGCCTCGCGCGCCTGTTGCACTGCCGGTAGGAGCAAGGCGATCAAAACGGCGATGATGGCGATGACAACCAGCAACTCAATCAACGTGAACCCAAATCTAGAACGAAGTCTGGACATAAACACCTCGAATTTAAAATGAAATCACGAAAACATCCTTTGGTGATTTGCTCCGTCAGCCAGCCTTGACGCCGTGTGTTATCACTATTGCGAGAAGGGAAAACCCACTGATCCGGAAGCCGCTTCATTCCATTATCGGCTAGAGTGCCGTTTCTGAGCGTGCCTGTCAAACAGTAAGTGCATGTTTTTTCAACGTTCCGAACGCCTCACCTGCTTTGCAGCAAAATTGGATACGGTGAAACCCCTGACTGACACGGTTTCGAAGACGACCAACGTTATCGTGAATTCTCAAAGCTCAGACCGCACTGTTTGCGGTTTTTGGAGGCCTAAGCAGTACCACTTGGAGGACATTCGTTGATTGCGCGTCTCCGGACAGTCAGTCTTCACCAGATTTCAGAAGATTGATGGGAAATAGGCAAAAAAGCGGCGATGCCCAACAGCCGACGGTGGCTGTCAATCCTCGAGGCTTCAGTCAGAACTATTGAAATCGCAGGAGTGATGCCGGCGGGAAGAAACTACTGCCGCCAGTCGTGATGTGGCCTAAGAGTTGGCGATAATTGCATCCGACTTTATTTATTGATGAGGGGCTGATGGTCTCGTAGTCCAGAATCGGTTGCTGGTTGCTTACTTGTTGGAATCTTTGAGATCGGAATGCAATTCGAAGTGAGCGATGTTTTTGGACGCATCGCGATCCACTGTAATCGCCAAACCCGATGTTGCGGGACTGGCATACTTGGCTGGCGAAGTCATGACCGGTGGTGACGGTCCCACCTGCATCGCATACTGCTCGATGGAGACGCGATGCCGGCCGACGAAAGCGTACTGGAAGTAGTTTCCATCAATGTCGGTTTCCAAGATAAATTCGCCATCCTGGCCAATAAATCCGACCGATTTGGGAACGCCAGCTCGCTCAGGCCAAGTCGTGAGTTGCCCGCCTCGAAGCGGGGCACCATCTAAAGTGATCGTTCCTCGAAAGGCTGCCTTGGCGGGCAGCAGAATGGTATGCCACCATTTCTCTCCCTCCGCGAAAGTCCACCAGTAGACTCCTCCGGCGGAGACACCCATCAAGCATACGGCGATTAACCACAAACGGCCCCAATGTGCCGTCGATTGACGTGTTGTGGCATCAGAAGTCTCGCCGCCATTCGCTGGCGCTGCCGACTCATTCATTTCAGCTTCCTCCGATTGAGCACTCTCGGTTTCGCGTCGGTCGAGTCTGGTTCGACCACATCATACTGATGACCCGGCATGAGTGGCTCAAGGGTCTGGTGAACTCCATTTGGCCAATGAATCGAAGTGACGATGGATTCATTGGGTTCGGAGGTGACAAGGACTTGCCGGAGATCATGTGCCGAGAGATAGCTCCCGCCACCGCGAACGATGCGCACTTGTGATGTTCCCTTCAGATCATCAGCGACCACCAGTCTGGAACCGACTGCGTCGCGATTGGAACGCGTTCCAACCAGGCGGATTTGGATGATTCGAGACACAACCTCGGGACTCGCACGGTTCAAATTTCGCAAGATCATCGGAGCCGCGTCCTGGTGGCCTACCACGACATCAACGGCGCCATCATTATCGAGATCGCCGGTTGAGAGTCCGCGCGCACAACTACGAGACGCGAAGAACTTCCCAGCGGCTGCGCCGAGAAAGTCGAAACGCTTTCCGTTGTTCCTCCAAACGAGAGGCGGTTGCTCGTAGGAAGAATCTTGCCCAAGCTCACGTCGGTTATTGTCAACGTGGCCATTGACGACAATCACATCCAGCCGGCGATCCAGATTAAAGTCGGCGAACAACGTCCCCCAGCCGACCCACGGAAGCGATTCGCGGGCCAGTCCGCGCTGGTGGGCCACTTCATCAAAGAACTCGCCACGCAAGTTTTCGTAGAGCGAGTTATGTTCATCTTCAAAGTTGGTCGCGAACAGATCCAGCCAGCCATCGCCATTCATGTCGGCTGCGTCAACGCCCATGCTGGCTTGCATGTTTCCCACATAATCGTAGGCAGCGCCCATGAACTCACCCACGCTCTCGAACTTTGTGCCACCCCGATTCAGAAAGAGAGAATTCGCTTGCAGATCATTTCCAACGTACAAGTCGATCCAGCCATCGTTATTCAGATCAGCCGCGACAACTCCCTGGCTGCGCCCCGCCACCGTGGCTAGCCCCATCGGTTCCGTGACATTCTCGAATCGACCATCTCCCAAGTTTCGGTACAAGACGTCATGCACGGGTTCGATTGATCGAGGACTGCAAAACACTCTCACTCCGCGCGCCTGATCCCCGCAAAACGGATTCGTCTCGAGTGACCATTTGCCGTAGTTGCAGACGTACAGATCCAGGAACCCGTCGTTATCGAAGTCCAAACAGGCAGCACTTGTCCCCCACTGAGCGTGACTAACACCTGCTTGAGCGCCAACGTCTTTGAAGGTCCCGTCTCCCTGATTCAAATACATCTGATTGGCGCCGAAGCACGTCACAGACACGTCGGGAAAACCGTCGTTATCAAAGTCTCCCACCGCAAGGCCTGCGCTGAATCCTGTGTGTCCCAGCCCGGTCTGGTCGGTCACATCTTCAAAGTGAAGTTCCCCGCGATTCCGATAGATTCGATTGCGAGGCACCTTTCGACTTGCACTGATCGGAAACGGAGTTCCGGTCAGAAACATCAGATCCTGCCAGCCATCGAGATCAAAGTCGATCATTCCCAGTCCACTTCCATTTGCGGCCGGAAACGGCTTCTCGGGTGAATCTCCGGAAACGTGCACGAAATCAATTCCGCTGGCGGCCGTCACATCGTCGAACCACGCAGATTCGTTCGAGCGGTGGCTCGAGAAATCAGTCGGCTCCGACATCGTGAGATCGGTCTGGGCGGCTACCGGAGTGTGCTTGGTCGTTGAATCGCTTGGTGCGGGCACTGATTGTTCGTGGCAACCCTGCACGCACAACACAAACAGCATGACCAGACAGTGTGATGCGACAGCGTGCAATCTTTGGACCTTGCTTTTCAACGGTGATCTCCTCGACCGGATTCCTTCAGAACAACCGAATCGGAATTGTTTCCAGCGGAGGTAATGCCCCGTGAGTTTTCACGGACTGCCGGAATTGTTGCACAAATGCTTCCGGCGATTCCGTGTCGCGGATCTGTTGCAGCAGGACTTCGGCTTCCGACCAGTTTTCACCTTCGGCGAAACGATACGCTCGAATAATCTGCGCCCAGTACGAATGGGGAGCTTCGATTTGCAGGCGATCCACGGCCGATTCGACGTCGCGTTTTCGGCGTAACTGTGCCGTTCGAGCTTGCCAGAGCCCGGCTTTTTCGGTGTTTCCCAAGCGATGATAGATCCGCTGCAGCAGGAACGCCGTCGCCGGTCCGAGCTTGGCGCTCTCCTCCAAGGGTTGTAACCACTCCAGAGCCGCCTGCGCGTGACCCTCGCGAAGCGCGATGTCAGCGAGCGATTCGCGAGCCTGGTGAGACTGTGGGTCCAACTTCACCGCGAGCTCCCAGTGGGTCACCGCCTCTCGCGTTTCGCCAAGCTGCAAGAGCGCCTGGCCAAGCGACACCGCAGCATCCAGTGTGGTTCGTTTCGCCAGGCTGCGTTTCAGGAGACCAACCGCCTCGTCACTCCGTCCCAAACTGACCAGCGTGCCCCCGTATGCCGATAGGAATTCTTCCGGAGAAATGGACAAGCCACGTAACTCCGGATCGAGTTGCAGAACTTTGCCGAATTCCAAAACGGCCTGCTCTTCATTTTTCAGATCATTGTGGATGGTCGCCAGGTACAAGTGCCCGAGGACCTCGTGAGTCGGGAGCTGCGCCAGGCGGTCCGCCAACGCGAGCGCCTCTTTCAAGCGTCCGATACGGGTGTTGCACACCATCAATTCGTAAAGAACGTCCGGGTTTTTCGGGTCCAATTGCAGGGACCGGTTCAAGATCGGCGCGGCAAGCGACCATTGAGACTGCAACAAATAAGACTTTGCCCACGCATGCAGATCGACCGCAGTTGCTGCTCCGTGTTGTTCGAAAAGTTGAGCGGCCTCCCGGGGCCTGCCAACTTTCAAAAGAATGCGCGCGCGAAGTGCAATCGCGCGACCGTCAGCGGGATATTCTCGCTGGAAAGCTCCGACTTCGCGGATTGCGGCGGACACCTCCCCTTTGCTCAGCAATTGTTCGACGGCCGACAATGCCTGTTCTTGTCGTCGCGAGATTGAAACGAGCACACCGCCCACCACGACAAGCGCGATCACGACGAGCAAACCCCACCGGGTCAGCAATCGCCTCATTTGGCTGGGGACATCGTTGTTGGCGCGAGCGGTACCAACTTTAACGCGAAGCAATCCGGCCACTGAGCTTCCACGGGGATTCGATGTGTCGGAAGAAACCGGAAGGCCACTCGACCGTCACGGCATCGACACGATATCGAGGATGCGAAGAACCATTCAATCGCAAGGCGCAGAACAGCGATTCCGAAACCCGTCGCCCGGGCCAATGTGGCCTGAATAATTCCATCGAACTGAGAATCATGCGAATCACAAGAAGGCGGGCTACTTCCTCCCGAACAACCGGCTGAGCCGTTCTTGGTGGTATTGAAACCGCTCACGAGATGACATCTGCGCGAAGTTCGGGCTCGTGCTTGATGAGTCGGCTCGAGCCAACTCAGACTCACTTCTTGTTGAACCAGCCGGTGCTGGCAGACTGATGACAGTGCCGCTGCCTCCGTAGCTCATGACGTTGGTTTGCAGTTTGAGATCGTCTTCGAGCGATCGCTGCGGCGCGATCTTCAACTCTTGCAGGACGCCGTGGTAGGCCTGCACGGCTTCACGCGGTTCGATAACGCCGTCGGTGATATAGCGCAGCATCTGGATGAACGCGAGCTGGTGCTCGGCGTTGTTGATCTTGCGGCCGAAGAGCGCGACTTTGGCTCCGTACTTTTGGGCCTCGTGAATCAACAAGAACGCATCGAGCGTCGTCCCCGCTCCGCCGCCGAGAATGCCGACGATCAGGTGCGGATCGAAGTGGACGAGTTCCTCCATGGCGCGGGGTCCATGGTAGACCATCTTCAAAAACGTCGGCCGACCGGCGGACGTGACCCCAGCCAGCGAGCGTGCAATCACGTCGTTGATGAACCCCGGCAACTGATCTGGCGCGACGGCATCGGGGACGTTTGGATCGAAGATTTCCAGGAAGTAGCGGAACTGTTTCCGCTCACACTCCTCGCGGAAATCCTTGAACTGGTTGAGCACATCGATGTCCAACTCCAACTGATTGTTGAACGTCACCGAGTACAAACCGAGATCGACGCCGAGCTTGCGTTCCGACGGCTCGCAGTCGAGATGCCCGCACTGCATGTGATCGAGACTTGCCGTGCGAAACGGTCGAGCGGGTGTCGTGTGAATCCGGCCGCCCCGATGAATGTGAACGTCGGTCGCGTCGTTCGCCCGCGCCGCTGGCGTGATGTGCGAGTTGTCAAACAGTCGCTCCTGAATCGTCAGCACTTCGCTGGTGCTGGCCGACATCAGCACGATGTCTACGACCCCCTGGTCGATCACTTCGCGAATCTGTTGGCGATACTGAGCCAGCGTTTTGAAGCGGACTTCGCCGTCGTGCCGTTCCGGCGACTTGCCCGGAGCGCCGATGGAAAAGCCCATGTCGGCGTCTTTCGCGTCCGCGATGATGAATTCTTTGCAGCCGCTCGGATCGGCATGAATCGCAGCCAACTTGCGGTCGAGTGATTTTTCCATGCGCTGATGGTATGCCTTGCTCGTTCGTTGCCACAAGACTCGTTCGTGAAAGGACTCCGCTGATGAAATCGCTCCGCGTGGCGACCTGCCAGTTTTCCGTGGAAGGCCGGATCGCACACAACCGTCGTTGGGTACTAAAGCAGATCGCGCAGGCTGCCGAGCGATCGGCCGACGTCGTTCACTTCTCGGAGTGCGCGTTGTCCGGCTACGCCGGCGTCGATCTCCCTGGCATCGCGAATTTGGATTGGGACGCACTCGCCGCCGCGACGCGCGATGTGATGGCCGCCGCGAAGCAGCATCGAATTTGGGTGTTGCTCGGCTCGACGCATCGGCTGGACGAAAAACACAAGCCGCACAACAGCGTGTACGTCATCAATCCGAAAGGCCAGCTCGTCGATCGCTACGACAAACGCTTCTGTACGGGGACCGTCGGCAAAAAGACGACGCTTGACTTGTGCCACTACTCGCCCGGCGACCGCTTTGTGACGTTTCAGGTGAAGGGGATCACTTGCGGAGTTGCCATTTGTTACGACTATCGGTTTCCGGAGCTGTATCGCGGCTACAAACAGCTCGGTGTTGAAGTCATGTTTCAGTCGTTCCACAACGCTCGCAAGACGGTCGCCGCCGACCCGAAATACAACATCTGGAAGACGATCGTCCCGGCGACGATGCAATGCCGAGCGGCCGAGAATCATTTCTGGATGAGCGCCAACAACAGCACCGCTCGACCGTCCTGCTGGGGGAGTTTCGCCGTTCGCCCTGACGGCCTGATCGTCGGCCGCTTGCCGCGTCATCGTCCCGGAGTGCTCGTGACCGACCTGAAGCTCGATCCCGAATGTTTCGATGCTCCCGCCCCGTGGCGACCTGCCGCGATGAGCGGCCAGCTTCATAGCGGCCACTTGGTCGATCATCCTCGTTCCCGAGAGGTCACGTCCGTGTGACAGGCTTCGAGGTGTGAGAGTGGCTGAAATCGTGAATTTTCGGATGTCCGTCGCGCGACGTTCGCAGTCTCACGACTTCGGCGATCAAAACATTCGCCCTCGCTGACCCTTCGGGTTACGATGACCAGCCCTGTTGTTTCCCGATCGTTGGCCCGCAGTGCTGAGAACCTTCGATGACCGCATTGCGAAAACTCGCTGCTTTGTCGGCCGTGTCCGTTGCGGTGATCGTGTCGCCTCTTTCTGCTGATGCGGATGATGCCGGCGTCGAATTCTTCGAGAAGAAAATCCGACCATTGTTGGTCACGCATTGTTCGGAATGCCACGCGGCCGACGCCAAGAAGTTAGGAGGCGGATTGCTGCTCGACAGTCGTGATGGCGTCCGAAAAGGGGGCGAGTCAGGAGCTGCGATTGTGCCGGGCAAACCGGACGAGAGTCTGCTCATTAAAGCGGTGCGGTACAACGACGACTCGGTGAAGATGCCGCCGAAAGGCAAACTTCCGGCGGCGGCTATTGCGGATCTCGAAGAGTGGGTCAAACGAGGAGCACCCGATCCGCGCGATAAGTCGACTCCCACGAAGGCCAGTGACTCGTGGGAAGAAACGATGCGCGTTCGCGCTCGCTGGTGGAGCCTGCAACCGGTGCAAAAGGTGAAAGTCCCGCAGCCAAAGCATGCCGACTACTCCGATCAACCCGTCGACCAGTTCGTGCTCGCGCGCTTGGAGCAGAACGGACTAAAGCCCGCCGAGCTGGCCGATCCGCGAACGCTGGTTCGCCGATTGAGTCTCGTGCTGACCGGATTGCCGCCGACGTCGGAACAAGTCGCGGCGTTTTTGCGTGATTATGGCTCGGCGGGAACCTCCTCCTCCCGTGCCGCCGTCGAGAAGTTGATCGACTCGCTGCTTGAGTCCCCGCACTTCGGCGAGCGATGGGCTCGGCATTGGATGGACGTCGTCCGCTTCACCGAGACTCACGGAAACGAGTGGAACTACGAGGTTCATCACGCCTGGCGGTATCGCGATTACCTGATCCGAGCCTTCAACGCGGACGTCCCGTTTGATCAATTCATTCGTGAGCACATCGCGGGGGACTTGCTTCCCGCTGCTCGCTGGAATGAGAAAGAACGCTTCAACGAATCGATCATCGGCACCGGCTTCTACCGCTTTGGTGAGGTGAATCACGACGACTGCATCAGTCTGATGTCTCTGGGCTATGACATCATCGACAATCAGATCGATACGCTGACGAAAGCATTTCAGGCGACGACGGTCGCTTGTGCTCGGTGTCACAACCACAAATTCGATGCGGTCTCGATGCAGGACTACTACGGGCTGCTCGGGATCTTGCGCAGCTCGCGGCTAGTGAGCCACGGTATCGATGCGTCCGACGTCAACGCGAAGCTCACGCAGCGGCTGACAGAATTGAAGACCGACCTGCGAAAAGAACTCGCCGCCGTCTGGTTGAACGAGACATCGCAGTTCGCACGGTACCTGCAAGCAGCAATCGCGAAACGAGCAAACCGACTCGATGCCACCGAACTCGCGGCGGGCTTGGATGCCAAACGCTTGGAAAAAAGGATTGCCGTTCTGGCTGCCGAAAAGATGCCGCTCGAAGATCCGTTCGAGCCGTTGCGAGTTCTCGTCACCGCGACGATGGCTGATCCTGCGGCGATTTCGGCGGAATGGCCGAAGCTGGCTGAACGATACGCGAAAGAGGATCGTGATCGAACGGAATTCAATCGCACCCAGTTCGAGACGTTTGCCGACTTCGCCGTTGATTTCGGCGAGCGGGGCGCTCTCAACCCCCCGAGCGAGAGAAGATTCTCAAATGATCTGGGAGGGTTGAGGCCGCCCCGCTCGCCTGGAGCAAATGAGTGGCAAATCGGCGGGCAAGGGCTGCGAAGCGATCCAGGGCGCAGCGGTGATTTTGCGTTGCATCCCGAAGGAGACACGCTCGTTCGTGCGGTGTTGCCGGCTGGGCGTTTCACTCACGTCCTGTCGGACAAGCTCAACGGGACGCTGCGTTCGCCGGTGCTGTCGGTTGGCAAGAAGCACATCAGCTTTCAAGTGCTCGGCCAGCGGAGCAGCGCGGTGCGATTGGTCTCGAACAACTGCCAGTTGAACTACAAGAACTATCGAGCGTTGACCTCGGCCGATCTGCACTGGGAAACCTTTTCGCCTCCCGATGATCGTGATTCGCTGCGGACGTATGCCGAGCTGATGACGATGTTCGACAATCCGAAGTTTCCCGATCAGCTCTCGGCGCTCGGCGGCGACAAGGAGAACTATCGCTTGCCGTGGGAAAAGGCGGCCGAAAATCCGCGGTCGTTCTTCGGAGTCACGCGCGTCGTCTTGCACGATGTTGGCGAGCCGCCACGAGCCGAGGTATCTCATCTTCGTCCGCTGTTTGCCGGCAACGAACCGGCGTCACTCGGTGATGTGACGGCTCGATATGCCGAGGTCATTGCGAACGCGATCCGTGCCTGGTCCGAAGATAAAGCCAGCGACGACGACGCCCGTTGGCTCGAGGCGTTGCTGCGACGCGAACTGCTGCCGAATCAAACGAGCGACTCCGTTCGACTGGCTGAACTCGCGAGCGAATACCGGCAGACGGAATCGCAACTCGCGATTCCGCGTGTCGTCGCGGGAGTCGGCGAATCGGGACACGGCTACGATCAACCGGTCTTCGCGCGAGGCGATGTGACAAAGCCGGGCGAAGTCGCACCGCGCCGGTATCTGGAAGTACTGTCGAGTTCGAGCGACTCGTTCAAAGGTCCGAACAGCGGCCGTTTGGAGCTTGCGCATCAGATCGCAAGCCCCAGCAACCTGCTCACAGCGCGAGTCATCGTCAATCGGGTTTGGCATCACTTATTCGGAACGGGACTCGTGCGGACGGTCGATGACTTCGGCCACGTCGGCGAGCTGCCGTCGCATCCGGAACTGCTCGACCATCTGGCGACGCGCTTCGTCGACGAGGGCTGGTCGATCAAGCAGCTGATCCGGTCGATTGTGTTGACTCGGACGTTTCAGTTGTCCAATCAGCCGTCGGTCGAGTCGCGGGAAGTCGATCCACAGAACCGTCTGTTGCAGCATTACCCAGCGCGCCGCATGGAAGCGGAAGCGATCCGCGATTCAATGCTGGCCGCGAGCGGCCGCTTGGATCGGACGCTCTTCGGCCCCAGCGTGCAACCGTTCCGAGACAAAGACTACGCTGACCGCCGCCTCTTCGCCGGCCCGCTCGACGGCAAGGGCCGCCGCAGCCTCTACATCAAGAACAATCTGATGGAGGGCCCGAAGTTTCTCGAAGCGTTCAACTTCCCCGGCGGTAAAGTGACACAAGGCCGCCGCGACGTCACCAATGTTCCGGCTCAGGCGCTCGCGATGCTCAACGATCCATTCGTGCTGCAGCAAGCCGACGTCTGGGCACAGCGATTGGTGGCTCGCTCGAATGAGTCGATCGGAGCTCGCGTCGACGAAATGTTTCAAACGGCTCTCAACCGCTCGCCGGCCGACAATGAACGTCAACGATTCGAGCGAACGGCGCTCGAACTGGCGGAGCTTCATCAAGTCCCGACGACCAACGCGCTGGCCAGCCAACTCGTGTGGCGTGATCTAGCGCATGCCATGTTCAATCTCAAAGAATTCATCTACATCCCATAGGCGTTGAAAGCGATGTGGATCGGGAAAATCCGAAAGTGCGCAATTTTGACAAAGGAACGTTCTTGTTTTCGCTCTTTCGGGATTTCGCGATTCGAGCCACCTCTGTTTTGAGAACTTCGCCATGAATCAGCACTTGGACCCGAAATGCCCGGGACGACTGGGGATGCCGCCGAGCCGGCGTGACTTTTTGAGTTCGGCGGCCAATGGTTTTGGGACGCTCGCTTTGGCCGGGCTGTTGGCGGAGAACGGTTTGACCGCTGAAGCCGTTTCTGCTTCCGCCGTCCCCACTGCTCACCTTCCGCCACGCGCCAAGCACGTCATCTTTTGCTTTATGGACGGAGGCGTCTCGCACGTCGATTCGTTTGATCCAAAAACGAAGCTGGATGAACTCGACGGCAAGCCATTTTTGGAATCGAAGAACCCGACGGCGAATGGCAATCGGCAATGGCTCAAGAGTCCCTGGCCCTTTCGGAAGCACGGCGAATGCGGGATGCCGGTCAGCGGTTTGTTTCCGCACATCGCGCAGCATGCGGATGACCTGGCGGTGATTCGCTCGATGAAGGCGGACTTGCCGATTCACTCGACCGGCGTGTTGTTTTTACACACCGGCTCGAATAACGCCGGCCGGCCGAGCTTAGGGTCGTGGGTCAATTACGGACTTGGCTGCGAGAGCCGCAATTTGCCCGGCTTCGTAGTACTCAGCTTCGGAGTCGTTCCGTGCGGCGGACTTGAAAACTATTCGGCCGGTTTCCTCCCGGCGAATCAGCAGGCAACGCTGCTGAACGCCGACGGTGTGCCGCTCGATAATCTCACCCCGGCGGACAAGAACGCTCGGATTCAACAGGCGAAGCTCGCGCTGCTGCGCGGGCAGGACGAAGCGTTCTCGCGAACGCTTAATGGCGACGATGCGGTCGAGTCGGCGATCAAGAATTATGAGATGGCGTATCGGATGCAGTCGCTCGTGCCGGATGTCCTGGACCTCAGCCGCGAAACCGATGCGGCGCAAAAGATGTACGGGCTCGATTCCAAAGTGCCGTCGCAGCGGCTGTACGGCATCCAATGTTTGCGAGCGCGACGCTTGATCGAATCGGGCGTGCGATTCGTTGAGATTACTTGTCCGCCCGGTGCCTCGAACGGCACGTGGGACCAGCACGGCAATCTCAAAGCGGGTCACGAAAAGAACGCGCTCGACACCGATCAGGCGATTGGCGCACTGCTCACCGATCTCAAGCAGCGCGGTTTGTTCGAGGAGACGCTGATTGTCTGGGCGGGGGAGTTCGGACGGACTCCGCATTCAGCGGGCCGAGACGGTCGCGACCATCACCCGGAAGGATTCTCGGTCTGGCTGGCCGGCGGCGGCGTGCGCGGCGGGACGATTTACGGAGCGACCGACGAACTCGGAATGCACTCGGTCGAAAACATCTGCACGATGCACGACCTGCACGCGACAATCCTGCACCTGATCGGACTCGACCACGAGCGTCTCACGTTCCGCTTTGCCGGCCGCGATTTTCGTTTGACCGACGTGCATGGGAACGTCGTCAAAGAGGTGCTGGCGTGACCAAAGCGGGCTGTAAAATGACGCCGCAAGCAAAACCATTTTGGTTGCCACGGATGAAACACGGATTGAACAAAGATCGGAAAATCGTTTGCAACATCCGGATCCGTGTTTCAGCTGTGTTTCAGCGGTGGCTGGCCATTCTTGTTTGTTCGATTGCGAGCGTCGCTGTTGCTGACGAGCCGTCGACGAAAGAAGCGGAAGCGTTCTTTGAGAGCAAGGTGCGGCCGATCTTGGTGGAGCATTGTGTCGGCTGTCACGGTCCGAAGAAACAAGAGGCCGGGCTGCGGCTTGATTCGGCGGCGGGACTGCGGAAAGGAAGCGACAACGGCCCGGTCGTTGTGCCTGGTGACGTCGAGCAGAGCAAGTTGATCGAAGCGATCCGGCATTCCGGTGAAACGAAGATGCCGCCGAAGGGAAAGTTGTCCGATCTCGCAATCGAAACGCTCACGACCTGGGTCAAGCGAGGGGCGATTTGGCCCAAGAACGCAGGCGACCTTGGCGACGTCGAAAGTATTCAGCAGCGAAGCAAAACGCATTGGGCGTTTCAGCCGGTGATGAAGCCGGCAGTGCCGGAATTGAAATCTCAAATCTCAAATTTGAAACCTCGAATCAGCGATGAAGTCGATGCGTTTGTGCTGGCTCGGTTGGAAGCGGCAGGACTCAAGCCAAGTGCTCCGGCGGATCGTCGCACGCTGATTCGGCGGGCGACGTTTGATCTGCATGGGTTGCCTCCGACGCCGGACGAGGTCGCGGCGTTTGACGTGGATCAATCGCCGAATGCGTTTGAGAAGGTTGTGAATCGGCTGCTTGCGTCGCCGCGTTACGGTGAGCGTTGGGCTCGGCATTGGCTCGATGTCGCGCGGTATGCGGACACGAAGGGTTACGTCCGGCTGAAGGACAATCCCAATTATCCTTGCTCGTGGACGTACCGCGATTACGTCATCCGAGCGTTCAACGAGGACTTGCCGTTCGATCAATTCGTCGTACAGCAATTGGCGGCGGATCAGTTGAAATTGGGGGACGATCCGCGTCCGCTGGCGGCGATGGGGTTTCTGACGCTGGGGCAGCGGTTTATCAACAGTCAGCACGACATCATCGACGACCGCATCGACGTGGTGACGCGCGGGCTGTTGGGACTGACGGTATCGTGTGCTCGCTGTCACGATCACAAGTTTGATGCTGTGCCGACGCGCGACTACTACTCGTTGCACGGCGTCTTCGCGAGTTCGCTCGAACCGCATGTGCCGCCGCTCATCGTGCCGCCGTCCGAGCGGTCTCGGCACGAAGCGTATTTGAAGGAGTTGCAACGGCGCACGGAGCAGCTTCAGCAATTCATGCAGACGCAACAGTCGAAGCTGGAGACGTCGGCTCGGCAACGTGTGGCCGAGTACTTGCTGGCGGCTCAGAAGGAAAAGGTGCAGGAGAATTTTCTGGCGGTCATGTTCCTGATCGACGCCTCCAAGGACTTGAACCCGGTAATGACACAACGCTGGGGACAGCTCTTGGAACAGACTCGCAAGCGACATCACCCGGTGCTCGCGGCGTGGCACGCACTGGCGAGTTTGCCGTCATCGAACCCGGACGAGTTCGCTGCGAAAGCTCGCGAGCTGATCGCGAAATGGCGTGGTGCAACTATTCCGAAGCAACGCATCAATCCCGTCGTTGTGCACGCGTTGGCCGACAATCCGCCGAACAATCTCGCCGATGTGGCCGCGCGGCTTGGCGAGCTGTTTCATCAAGCCGAAGCTCGTTGGCGCGAAACGGTGAAAGCCGATCCGGCAGCGAAGCAACTGTCCGATGCTGACTGGGAGGAGCTTCGGCGATTGGTCTTCGGCGAGGAGGCTCCGTCGGTCATCGCGCTGGCGGACGTCGAAGAGTTTTTGTTCGTCGATACGACGACTCAGAATCAGCTTCACGATCAGCAGCGACAGGTCGAAGACTGGGTCGCGTCGGCCGGAGCCGCTCCCCATGCACACGTCTTGGTCGAGGCGGCAGTCCCGGTCGCGGCACGCGTCTTCGTGCGTGGCAACGCGGCCAATCCGGGAGCCATCGTGCCTCGGCAATTTTTGGAAGTGCTGACTCGCGGCGAACGACAACCGTTTCAACATGGCAGCGGCCGGTTAGAGTTGGCCCGCGCGATCGTCGACCGGCATAACCCGTTGACGGCGCGAGTGCTGGTCAATCGCGTTTGGCTGCATCATTTTGGAGCCGGGCTCGTCCGCACCCCCAGTGACTTCGGCTTGCGCGGCGAGCCGCCGACTCATCCCGAACTGCTCGATCATCTCGCTTGGCAATTCATTGCCGATGGCTGGTCGATCAAGTCTCTGCATCGCCGGATCATGCTCTCGGCAACGTGGCAGCAGGCGAGTGACGTCGCCGAAGTTGCCAGACTTCGGGAACCCTCAATCGATCGAGCTCTGGCGAGTTCGGCTACGGATCAGGTTGATCCGGAAAACAAACTCCTGTCACACATGAATCGCCGCCGGCTCGATTGGGAGTCGTTGCGCGACTCGTTGTTGGCGGTCACCGGAAAGCTCGACCTGACGATGGGTGGGCCGGCGGTGAATCAGACGGCTCCGCCGTTTTCGGATCGGCGATCGGTCTACGGATTTATCGATCGACAAAACTTGCCGAGCGTTCTGCGAGCCTTCGACTTTGCTCCGCCCGACATCAGCAGTCCGCAACGGCATCTGACGACAGTTCCGCAGCAGGCGCTGTTCTTGATGAACAGCCCTTTCATGCAGGAGCAAGCGAGAAATCTCGCCGCTCGACCGGACCTCGCGCGAATCGAATCGATTGAGCAACGGATCGACGTGGTCCATCGATTCCTCTTCGCCCGCGCGGCCGAAGTGGAAGAGATCGCACTCGGCAAAAAGTTTGTCGGGACGCAGGACAGCAAGACTGTGGAAGCCTCGCCGCAGCTCACGCGGTGGCAGGAATACCTTCAGGTATTGCTGCTCTCGAACGAGTTTCTGTTTGTGGATTGATGCTCTTTGGAGGCGCGGCTTCGACAAAATCGATTGTAAATTTAGACGAAGGAAGGCGGCTTCGCCGCACGCCAAAGGGGTACTGCATGTGGACTCGTCGCGAAATGTTGGGCCGATCGGGGATGGGGTTCGGTTTGCTTGGCCTGACGGACTTGCTGCAAGGTGAGTCCGTTCGGGCGGAGCAAGCGGCGACACATCCTTTAGCTCCGAAGAGGCCGCACTTTGCGGGGAAGGCGAAGCGAGTGATTCATCTCTTCTTGAACGGAGGTGTTTCGCACGTCGATTCGTTTGATCCGAAGCCGCTGCTAGATGAATATCATGGTCGGCCGTTGCCGAACTCGCAGCGGACGGAGCGAAAGACGGGGGCCGCGTTTCGCTCGCCGTTTAAGTTTGCGAAACATGGCCGTAACGGGATCGACGTCAGCGAGCTGTTCCCACGCATCGCCGAGAACATCGACGACGTTTGTGTGATCCGGTCGATGTACGCCGACGTGCCGAATCACGAGCCCTCGTATTTGCTGATGAATTGCGGCGACGGGCGGCAGGCTCGGCCGAGCATGGGGGCGTGGGTCACTTACGGCTTGGGGACTGAGAATCAAAATCTGCCCGGCTTCGTCGTGATGTGTCCCGGCGGGTATCCGGCGACGGCGGGGCAGAACTGGCGGTCGGCGTTTCTGCCGGGAGCCTTTCAAGGGACGTACATCGATTCGCAACACACTCAGCCGGAAAAGTTGATCGAAAACATCCGCAACGATTTCTTGTTGCCGGGTCGGCAGCGTGAGCAGCTCGATCTGCTCCGACAGATCAATGAAAAGCATCTGAGCCGGCGACCGGGAGACGCGCAGCTCGAAGCGAGGATTCAATCGTTCGAGCTGGCGTATCGGATGCAATCGGAAGCGAACGAGGCGTTCGATGTGACCCGCGAGCCGCAAGCCGCGCGCGAGATGTACGGCGACACGACCTACGGCCGGCAGTTGTTGATCGGCCGCCGGTTGCTCGAACGCGGCGTGCGGTTCGTCCAAATCTGGCAGCGAGCGGGACAGCCGTGGGACGCTCATGACAATTTGGAAACGAATCACCGCGACCTCGCGAAGGAATGCGATCAACCGATCGCGGCGTTGCTCCGCGATCTGAAACAGCGTGGGATGCTCGACAGCACGCTGGTCATCTTCGGGGGTGAGTTCGGCCGAACTCCGACCGTCGAGATTCCGACTCCGGGAGTCTCACGCACGCCGAACGGTCGCGATCACAATCACTACGGCTTCGCGATGTGCCTGGCGGGTGGCGGCATCAAATCGGGCTACGTTCATGGGGCGACCGATGAGCTGGGCTGGAACGCTGTTGAAGGTCGAGTTCACGTTCACGACCTGCACGCGACGATCTTGCATCTGCTGGGTTTCGATCACGAACAACTGATCTACCGCTACGCCGGCCGCGATTTCCGTTTGACCGATGTGCATGGCGAAGTCGTCCGCGAACTGTTGGCGTGAGCGAAAAGGGTTTTGATTGGGCAGCCGCGAGGCGTATCATCCGGCCTCGTTGGCTCGCGTGTGTTGAGGAGACTCGGCGATGATTCGCACATTCGGTTGCGGTGGTACGACTTCGCTTCCTCGTCGAGCGGTTTTGCAGGCTGGTTCATTGGGGTTGCTGGGGTTATCGAGCGCTGACGTCGCTGACTGGCGTGCTCACGCGGCGGAGGGGGCGTCGAGCGCGGCGAAGCATCGGGCCGTAATCTTCATCTTTTTGACCGGTGGTCTTTCGCAGCATGACTCGTTCGATATGAAGCCGGAGGGGCCGAGCGATTTCAAAGGGGAGTTCAATCCGATTGCGACTCGGACACCGGGGATTCAGATTTGCGAACACATGCCGCTGCTGGCTCAGCGAAGCGAGCGGTGGGCGTTGGTCCGATCGCTGACGCACAACAATAACGGGCATGACGCGGCGACCTACATGATGCTGACCGGCAAGTCGGCCGTACCGCCGACGTACCGAGCAATGGCCCCGCAGTCGATTGACGCACCGTGTATCGCGGCGATCGCGGGAGCAACATCGGTGCGGCGGAACCATCTGCCGCCAAGCGTTGTGTTGCCGGAAAAGCTGATTCACTCGAATTCGGGAACGTACTCCGGTCAGTTCGCGGGACTGCTGGGACACAAGCACGAGCCCTGGTTCATTGAGGCAACCGACAAGCCGCATGCGTATCACTCGTACTCGGGAGCGTTCCCGAAGTATCTCTTCAATCTGCACAAGGGGGAGCCAGCGGACAAACTCGATTGGCGATTTTCGGTGCCGAACCTGACTCTGCCCGAAGGGGTGCTCGCGCCGCGGTTCCGCGAACGTCGCGACATCTTGGACATCGTCGAGAAGCAGCAGCGGCACCTCGAAGAGACGGCATCGGTCGGGGGCTATGATCGAGTTCGGCAGTCGGTGATCTCGCTGATGGCAGATTCGAAGGTGCGCGAGGCGTTCGACGTGCGGAATGCCGATCCGAAGATTCTGGCGCGGTACGGCGATAATTCGTTTGGCTGGTCGCTGCTGATGGCTCGGCGATTGGTCGAAGCGGGAGTCAACTTGGTGCAAGTGAATCTCGGCAACTTCGGAAGCTGGGATTTGCACGGCAACAACTTTCCGATGCTGAAGAACTTTTTGTTTCCGCCGACGGACCTTGCGGTGTCTGGGTTGCTGGATGATTTGCAGGAGAGCGGTCTGTTTGACAGCACGCTGGTGATCATGGCGGGTGAGTTCGGCCGGACCCCGCGCATCAGTCACATCGCTCCCGAAATCTATAAGACTTCCGGTCGCGATCACTGGGGACCGGTGCAGACCGCTTGGTTCGCGGGTGGTGGCGTTCGCGGAGGAACCGTCATCGGTGCCTCCGACCGCAGCGGCGCATACCCGACGACCGATCCGCACAAGCCGGAGAATTTCGCCGCGACGATCTATCAGGCTCTCGGCATTCCGCCCGAAGCGGCTTGGCACGATGCGACCGGGAGACCGTATCCGGTCTACGAGGGGCAGCCGATCGAGCGGCTTTTTGCTTGACGTGCGACTTGGTTCGCGACGAACTAAACTCCCGGCCAACCCCGCCCGCTCGTCGGACGGATGATTTCTTGGAGGGAGCCGCTCATGAATGTGCCGCGTCCGTTTGTTCATCTGCATTGTCATTCGCAGTTTTCGATGCTCGATGGAGCGAATCGACTGCCGGACCTCGTGGCCAAGGTGAAGGCCGAGGGGATGAACTCGATCGCGATTACCGATCACGGAAATCTGTGCGGGGCGTTTGAGTTCTACAACCTGTGCAAAGACGAGGGGATCAAGCCGATCGTCGGGTATGAGGCGTATATCGCTCCGGGGAATCGTCGCGATCGCGGGGCGACGAAGATGAAGGAGGCCAGCTTTCATCTCACGCTGCTGGCGATGAATCGGACGGGGTATTTCAACCTCGTGAAGCTGGCATCGAAGGCGTTTCTCGAAGGGTTTTATTATCGGCCGCGCATCGACAAGGAGATTCTGAAGGCTCACAGCGAGGGTCTGATTTGCTTGAGCGGCTGCGCGGCTTCGGAGCTGTCGCATTATTTGCTCGGCGAGCGGATGGATGATGCGAAGAAGCTGATCGAGTGGTACATCAGCGTCTTCGGCGATCGCTTCTACATGGAGATTCAGAACGCAGGCCTCGACATCCAGCGGCAGTGCATGGAGCCGACGGTGGATCTCGCGAGGCAGTACGGGCTGCCGCTCGTCGCGACGAACGATGCCCACTATCTCAACAAGGAAGATTCCTCCGCTCACGACGTGTTGCTCTGCGTGAGCACTCGCACGACGGTCAACGACGAGAAGCGGATGCGGATGGGGTGCGATCAGTTTTACGTCCGCACGCCCGAGGAGATGTACGCGGCGTTTCCGGGCTTCGAGGAAGCGGTCAAGCAATCGCAGCTCATCGCCGACCGTGTGGACATCGAACTTGAAGAATCACCGAAGCACTACCCGAAGTTCTCGGCACCGGACAACCTGACCGACACTCAGTATTTGCGAAAACTGTGCGAAGAGCGGCTGCCGTGGCGATATGGCGACAACGTTACCGACGAGATTCGGGCGCGGCTCGATTTGGAACTCGCCACGATCGAGAAGATGGGATACTCGAGCTACTTCCTGATCGTGTGGGACTTTGTGCGATTTGCCGAAGAGAATGACATCCCGTGCGGTGCCCGCGGTTCCGCGTGCGGAGCGATCGTCGCGTACCTGCTCGGCCTGAGCCACGTTTGCCCGCTGGAGTACGACTTGCTGTTCGAGCGGTTCCTCGACGCCAGCCGTACCGAGCCGCCTGATATCGACATCGACTTCTGCCGCGACGGTCGGCAGAAAGTCATCGACTACACGAAGGCCAAGTACGGCATCGACAACGTCTGCCAGATCGGGACGTTCGGTACGCTCAAGGCGAAGCTCGCGATCCGCGACGTCGGCCGAGCACTCGGGATTCCGCTGGCTCGCGTCGATCAGATCGCGAAGTCGGTCCCCGACGAAATCAACATCAAGCTCAAGGACGCGATCGAGCAATCGCCCGACCTGAAAGAAGCCTACGGCTCCGATCCCGAGATCAAAAAGCTGCTCGACATTGCTCAGAAGCTGGAGGGGCTGACCCGCAACGTCGGCACGCACGCGGCGGGTGTCGTCGTCAGCGACGCTCCGATCGACAACTACATCCCGCTGCAAACCATCACGGGCAAAGAAGACGTCATCACGCAATGGGACGGCCCGCACGTTGAGAAGGCCGGCCTGCTCAAGATGGACTTCCTCGGCCTCCGCAATCTCACGATCCTGCACAAGTCGGTGAAGAACGTGAAAAAACATCGCGGCGTTGACATCAATCCGATCAAGCTGCCGCTCGACGACGAGCAGACGTTCGCACTCTTGCAGCGCGGCGAAACGAAAGGAGTGTTCCAATTTGAATCCGGCGGCATCCGTGATCTGCTGACGAAAATGCGCCCCGACAAATTCGCTGACATCATCGCGACCTCCGCCTTGTACCGCCCCGGTCCACTTGAAGGGGGCATGGTCATGGACTACGTCGATGTGAAGCACGGCCGCAAGCCGCCAGCGAAGGTCCATCCGCTGGTTGATGTCGTTCTTGAAGAAACCTACGGGGTAATGGTTTATCAAGAACAGGTGATGCGAATTCTCAACCGAGTCGGCGGCATCGAACTAGCCGACGCCTACAAGTGCATCAAGGCGATCAGCAAGAAAAAAGAAAAGATCATAGCCGGCTATTACGACGCCTACGTCAAAGGAGCCATCGAACGTGGCGTCGATCAGCAAGTCGCCATCGACCTGTTTGAACTCATCAAGAAGTTCGCCGGCTACGGCTTCAACAAGAGCCATTCGACCGCCTACGGAGCTGTTTCGTATCAGACGGCGTACCTCAAGGCCCACTACCCCGCCGAGTTCATGGCCGCGCTGCTGACCTGCGGCATGGAGGACTCCGACCGGATCGCGGAACACACCGACGACGCGCGCCGCATGGGGATCAAGATCGTTCCCCCGGACATCAACACGTCCGACACCGAGTTCGCCGTCGTTGATGAAGGCCGAGTCAGTTTCGGCATGGCTGCTATTAAAGGCGTGGGCGAATCGGCCGTCCAGGCGATCGTCGCCGAACGCACCGCGAACGGCCTGTTTAAGGACATCTTCGACCTCGCCGAGCGAGTCGATCCGAAGGTCATGCAAAAGGCAGTGCTCGAAATCCTGATCAAAGCGGGAGCGCTCGATTCGCTCGGCCCCAACCGAGCACAGCATCTCGCCGCCGTGGAACGAGCCATCACCGGAGCCGCCTCGCGCCAGAAGGACAAAGCCCGCGGCCAGAAGTCCCTCTTCGGCGGCGATGACGATGCCGCCTCGAACGAGCCAACTTCACAAGCAGGCGGCTCGCTGCCGGAAGCTCCCGATTGGACGCACTCGCAAAAGTTATCGGCCGAGAAAGAAGTGCTCGGCTTCTTCCTCACCAGCCACCCGCTGACGCAGTTTAGTGACAAGCTCTCGAAGCATACGACTCACGACCTCAAACAGATCGGCGATTTGGAAAAGGGAACCGAATTGCTTGTCGCCGGCATGATTGGCAGCATCAAGAAGGCTCAAACCAAAAAGCCCAGTCGTAATGGACACACGAAGTATGTGAACTTCGACCTCGAAGACTCGACCGGAATTGCACGCTGCATCATGTGGCCTGAAGATTACGCGCGGCTCGGAGAAAAAGTGCAGCCCGAAGCAATTGTCTTCCTCAAAGCTTCAATCGATCGTCGTGAGGGGGCGCGCGAAGCAAACCTGATCGTCAATCAACTCTTCACTGTTGAGGAGGCCGACAAGAACTTCACGACGCAGCTCGCGATCAACTTCAAACGGGGCCTGCACGGCGAACGCGAGATGACTCGCACCAAACAAATCCTCGAAAGCCACCCCGGAAAAACCGACGTGGTCCTGATCGTCGACACCCCCGACCAGAACGATCCGTCGCAACATTTTCGCTTTGTCCTGAGCACTCCCAGCCAACTCAAAGTGAGCTGCAATGCCGACCTCCAGTCGTCGCTCAACGAAGTCCTCGGCCGCGACCACATCCAACTCATCGCCCCGCCGAAAGAGACCCGGATGCGCAGCATGGGGAGCGCGTCGATTGGACGATGATTTGCACGACGAATGGGAGCTTCGCGTTTTTGGAAACTTCAACATGGCCACGGCTAAGGAGCGGCGATCATAAAGGCTCACGCGCCCTCTCAAGGAGCTTCCACTGTTCGTCAGTCAGCCCGGATACATCCACCGCCACCGGTTCTGCGCGAAACGAACCGCATTGGAGCCGCTCCAGAAGATTCACGACTCGCGCCGTCACCAACAACCCAGTGTTGAAGTCGCTACCGTCCCATTCCGAAATATCCACGCACGGACCGGGGAGCGGATCTGCTTCCTGGATGCGCATTTTCTTCTTTTCCATTTCTGTTGCTTCAGTCCCAAGCAACCATATTTGGTCACACTTTGGGCAGACGAACGAAAAATCCCGTTCATTCAACTTGTGCCGGCCACAGATAGGGCACAAAAGCGGTGCAAATCCGCAGTATTCGCAGCGGTTAGCTTCATCGGGGACAATGATCGCCGGGCCATACGGGGAACACTTCCCATCGATCATCACGATCTCGTCGTCGTCGAGCCATTCCGGCTCAGCTTCACCGATCCGCTCCGGCGCAACTCTTGAAACGACCAATCCTGTTAAGCCCTTCTGCTTGAAGGCCTCCCAAAGTGGACGTCCGATGAAATGATATCCCGTCTCCCAACAATAAATCAGTCCGTCGCGAAGCATATCGTCAGGGCCATCAAAGTCATCGGGATCACTGGACCGCCACTGAACAACCACGTTGTCGAGTTGTTGTGTCATGAAATGTGGGATGTCGGGATACACAAAACATCGCGAATCCGATATCTGCGGCATTCGCTTGTCATAACTGATGACATTGACCTCTAGTCTGCGCTTAGAGTCAAACACGCATTTGGCGTGAGTCCCATCTTCCAGATATGTGTTGGGATCGGGATGGTCCCAGTCCACGACGAAAAAGTATCCGAGTTTTCTATCGCTGTTTTTCTCGCGGAGACGAGAAGTGATCCTCCCTTTTGGCAATTTCTGCATCAAGAGTCCCTCAATTGTCATGCGTACCATGAAACGCTTGGTAATTGAGACGCAGCAATTGGGCCACGCCATTGAAACACCTGTTAGATCATGACGACCTCATCGCAAGTTCTGGATTTCGTTTTCGAGTTCGACTTCCAGGATGTACCGCATAATTCCCAAAACATCTCCGCCACTTCGGAACCCATTTAATGCAGCCATTAGGGATGCTTTGGCATTTTCCAATTCATTAGGTTTGGACCAGCCACGGCTTTCGTGGTTGTCCACCGCAATTTGAAAGTCCTGATATGCTTGCTGCCATAAAGGGGCGTTCGGATCGCCAGCCAATGTCAGATCGGTGACAACCATGTTAGTGAGCATTGCAAACATCGCCATTTTCCCAGCAAAATTTGCGTTGTCCTTCAACTCGTTGATAACCCCACGGTTTCCTTTGATTGCTTCCCAGATTTGATTCATCCTTGGCTGATAAATCTCACGAAATTTTTCGACCGCCGATTTGCTGGTGATCTTCGCCACCACATCTGCCAGCTTAGCATTGCCCACATTGATGCCGAGCTTGGCGGCGAGACCGGGATTTCGTCGGTCGAATTGCTGGAAGGGGACGCCCTGATGCAGGCGGCGAAAAGCGGTCGCTGGTCGCGCGAGCTTGCTGATGCCGCGATGCAGGCCGAGCGGACACTGAACGAACCGTTCCGCGGCTTGGGCAAGAATCTTGGCAAGGGGGACATCCCGACCGAGCCGTCCCATGGGGTGTTGTTGACGTATCGCGATGGATTGCGCGGGACGGTGCTGAAATACGGGAGCAGCTCCAATCGCTGGAACTTCGCGTGTCGGTTGAAGGGGGAGCCGCAAATCCAGGCGACGGCGATGTTCAACGGGCCGTGGGGGAATCGAAACCTGTTCAAGGCGCTGTCGCACTCGGTACAGCATTTCTTCCGATTGGGTCGTGCGCCGTATCCGATCGAGCGGACGTTGCTGGTCAGTGGGGTGCTCGACGCGGCGATGTGGTCACACGAGCTCAAGGGCTGCCGAATCCACACTCCGAATTTGGAATGGTCATACTCTCCGACCGACTTCTCGGCGTTCCGTGAGACCGGAGCCAGTTGGCAGGTACTGACTCGTGACACTCCCGAAGAGAAGGGTTTTGAGCCGGGGGACGAGGACCTCATGAAGCCGCGCTGACGATGCTAGCGAGCGCGTGCGACCGCTGCTATACCCCGCCTTCCAAACTCGACGGCCCGCGTGGGCCGTTTCATGACCGTGGTGGTGCGGACTGAACGATGCCTTTTCCCCCTATTGACGAACAACTCGCGATCATTCGCCGCGGTGTCGAGAAGATCGTTCCTGAGAACGAACTCGCCGCGAAGCTGACCAAGAGTCGCGACACGAACACGCCTTTGCGCGTCAAATACGGAATTGATCCCACCGGCATTGATGTGCATCTGGGGCACACGGTCCCGTTGCGAAAGATTCGGCAGTTCCAAGAGCTGGGCCATCAGGCGGTCATCATCATCGGCAACTACACGGCGCTGGTCGGCGATCCCAGCGGTCGCGATCACGCACGGGCCAAGCGGTTGACGGCGGATGAAGTCGAGGCGAACGCTCAGGATTACCTCGCTCAAGTTGGCAAGGTCATCGACCTCTCGAAAGCCGAAGTCCACCGCAACGGTGACTGGTTCGCGAAGATGTCGTTCGCGGACATCTTGCATCTGTGCGGCAAAGTCACGATCGCGCAGTTGCTGACACGCGACGATTTCGCCAAGCGGATGGCGGCCGAATCTCCGATCTTTTTGCACGAGTGCTTGTACCCGATCATGCAGGCATGGGATTCGGTGGTTATCAAGTCGGACATTGAGCTTGGCGGGACCGAGCAGCTTTACAGCTTCATGTTGGCTCGCGACCTGCAAGCGGACGCGAAGATTTCTCAGCAGATCGGCGTGATGTCGCCGATCCTCGTCGGCCTCGACGGCGTGCGGCGCATGGGCAAGAGCCTTGGTAACTACATCGGCATCTCTGAGTCGCCGTTCGACATGATGAAGAAGTTCATGCAGGTGCCGGACGGCGTGATGCGAATGTACTTCGAGTTGCTGACGGACATCCCGTTGGGCGAGATCGACACGCTCATGGCCGGTCATCCGAAGACTGCGAAGACCACTCTGGCTTGCGCTGTGATCGGCCAATATCACTCGGCGGCCGAAGCCGATGCTGCCGCCAATCGCTGGCAGCAGGAAGTTGGCGAGGGGGCGTTGCCGACAGACATTCCAACCGTGAAACTGTCGCGATCAAAGCTTGTGGAAAACAAAGCTCAAGCTGCGCGGCTACTCGTGGACACTGGTCTCGTATCGACAACCAGCGAAGCGCGCCGGGCGATTGCTCAAGGTGGAGCGTATTTCGGCGAGAGCAAAACACGGCTTGAAACTCACGACCAACTGATAACCGTCGAAACAGGTTTGCTGCTGTTTGTCGGCAAGAAGAAGTTCTGCCGCGTGGAATTGCTCGATTGACGCGTCTTCTCAGTGTCCTCTGTGGTGAATTATTTTGGCACCATAGAGACACAGAGAGCACAGAGGTTAAACACAGAGGAAAACTCATGGCTCAGAAGTTTGGATTCGGCATTGTCGGCTGCGGGATGATCGCGAACTTTCATGCAATGGCGATTGAGCACATCAAGGGAGCGAAGATCGTCGCCTGCTTCGACAACTTCGGTGCCGCGGCGGAGAAATTCGCGGCGGCGAACAAGTGCAAGAAGTACGACAAGTTGGAGGACATGCTCAAAGATCCGGCGGTTGATATCGTCACGATCTGCACCCCCAGCGGCGCTCACGGCGACCCGGCGGTGAAGGCTTGCAACGCCGGCAAGCATGTCGTCGTCGAAAAACCGCTGGAGATCACGCTTGCCAAGTGCGACGCGATCATCAACGCGGCGGCGAGGAACAAGGTTCGGATCTGTTCGATCATGCCATCGCGATTCAGCCCCGCGAATATCGCTCTCAAGGAAGCGATCGACTCTGGCCGCTTCGGCAAGCTGACGCTGGGCGACACTTATGTGAAGTGGTGGCGGACGCAGCAGTACTACGATCAGGGTGGCTGGCGCGGGACATGGGCGCTCGACGGCGGCGGAGCGTTCATGAATCAGGCGATTCACAACGTCGACTTGCTGTACTGGTTCATGGGGGAAGTCACCGAGGTCGCCGGTGTGACGGGCCTGCTTGCCCACGAACGGATCGAGGTCGAGGACGTCGCCGCCGCCTGCGTGAAGTTCAAAAACGGGGCGCTCGGAGTGCTCGAAGCCACGACCGCGGCGTTTCCGGGATTGCTCAAGCGGACGGAGATACACGGCTCGGCCGGTTCGGTGATCGTCGAGCAAGACAATATCAAAATGTGGGATTTCGAGAAGAAGTCAGCGAAGGACGCCAAGGTTCTCCAAAAGTTTGGCGGCAGCGGCAACACCGGTGGAGCGGCGGATCCCAAGGCGATCAGCTACACCGGCCACATGTTGCAACTGAAGGATTTTCTCAAGGCCATCGGGACTGGCGGACAACCGCTGGTGGATGGGATCGAAGGCCGCAAATCGGTCGAGATTATCCTGGCCATCTACCAAGCAGCCTGGACCGGCAAGACGGTCAAACTGCCGCTGACAAAGGATCCGAAGCGTCCCGCTTCAATAGGAAAGTAGCAATTGTTGCGTCCAAGGCGCTTCGCAAATTGAACAGGTTTCTGTGACAGGTGGATCATCGATCCATTCAGGGGCTTGTTTGTGAATGTCTATGAACAGGCGGTGGGCCAACTACGACCGCCGGACTCATTAAAGCCCGACGATTATTGTTCGAGACGGCGTGATCGGCTCCGTTCTTCAAACGAGCAATGGTCGGCTGGGTGATCGACTGCACGGGAGCATTCTCCTCGGGACGTCGTTGCCGTCAGTTGGTCATGAGGAGACACGACTGTTCCGCACGAGATTCGCGCTAATCGGATGGATTCGCACATCCGCGCCAACCGCACAATTCGGCGAAGCTTCGCCAATTTCTGCGGTTCGCCGCTGTTGCAGACTCGGAGGCTGACCTACGCGACGTTTTAATGATCGTGCCAACGTAATTTTTGAGTTTTCGACAAGTTTATTCGGCGCGAAATGTGACGCCACGGTTCTTAAGAATCTTGCACTCGAACCGCTTCAAGGGATCGCATCATGATTGTTCCCAGCAGCTATCATCCGCAGGCCGAATTGGAACAGACGATCGCCGACCTGGAAGCGCTCGACGATTGGAACTCGCAGGTTATGGCCGAGACAGAGATCGGCGTCTTCGATTGGCCGCTCCGGTCACACGAGGTTTATCTGTCGCCGATCTTCAAACGGTTGCTTGGTTATCGCGATCACGAATTGCCGGACGCTTTGCAGGCGTGGCTCAGCCACATTCACTCGGACGACTATGACCGAGTCACTTCGGCGCTCGAACGAGCCATTCGCAATGGTGCTTGCAAATTTCAAACGGTGCATCGGGTGAAGCACCGGGATGGAACAACGCCGTTGTTCCTGATTAAGGCCTCGATCGTTCGCAATTCAAAGGGCACCCCCACGCGCATGCTGGCGGCTGTGATCGACTTGACCGCGGTGGCGGAAGAGTTGCAGGCCGTCGGTGTTTAGCCGCCGATTACAGTCGTTAATCTCAGGTCAGATTGCCTCTTGAATACGCTGTTGCGGAAAATGCGGTCCTTGCTGTGCGGCCTCTCGTCAGCCTTCGGAAGTGCCGATACACTGTCGCGAATTGTTTCGGCTCATGCTGAGTCGACTTAGAGAATTCCGCCAGAGAATCGTCAGAATCATTTTGTTTTCGTCGCCAGAAGGATCCGATCGTGCCTGCTGCTGAATCGAAATCGTCCGCCAAATCCAAATCCAAGACCAAGCCGATGACCGGAGCCGACATTTTGGTCGAGGCGCTGATCCGTAACGGCGGCGATTCCATCTTTGCGTATCCGGGTGGAGCTTCGATGCCGTTGCACCAGGCATTGCTCGGACGCCGAGACAGCATTCGGACGATTTTGCCTCGGCACGAGCAAGGGGGTGGCTTCGCCGCTCAGGGAGTCTCTCGCACGACGAACAAAGTCGGACTGTGCATGGCGACCAGCGGCCCGGGCGCGACGAACCTGGTGACATCAATCGCTGATGCCAAAATGGATTCGGTCCCACTGATCGCCATCACCGGGCAGGTCCCGCAGAAGGTCATCGGCACCGATGCCTTCCAGGAAACCCCAATCGTCGAAATCTGCCGCGCGATCACCAAGCACTACTACATGATTACAGCTCGCGACTGGCGCGAAGCGGACGATGTCCAGCAGGCGTTGCGAGACATTCCGCGAATCGTCAAAGAGTCGTTCTACATCGCCAAAACCGGCCGGCCGGGTCCAGTCTTGATCGACTTTCCCAAGAACATCCAGACCGCGGTGGTTGAAGGGGAAATCGACTGGGATCCGCCGATGCGTTTGCCGAGCTACCACCCCGATCGCAAGAAAGCTGCTCCGGAACAAATTAAACAAGTGCTTGCAGCGGTCAAGTACTCGCGGAGGCCAGTCCTGTATGTCGGCGGCGGAGTCATCAACTCTGATGCGGCCGAAGAACTGACGAAGTTCGCGAAACGGACTCGCATTCCCGTGGCAATGACCGTGATGGGGCTCGGAGCATTTCCCGGCGACGATCCGCAATCGCTGCACATGCTGGGGATGCACGGCACGGTCTACGCCAACTACGCGGTCGACGAAGCTGACTTACTGCTGGCGTTGGGTGTGCGATTTGACGATCGCGTCACTGGCAAGCTCGAGGAGTTTGCCAAGCACGGTAAGATCGTGCATGTAGACATCGACGGTTCGGAAATCCACAAGAACAAGGAAGCCCACATCCCGATCGTGGCCAATGTCAAAGAGGTGCTGGTTGCCCTGAACGCGACCATGACCGACGCCGATCTGCCGCAGATCGACGATTGGGTCAAGCAATGTGCCGATTGGAAGGCGAAGTTCCCGCTGACCTACAAAGAGCAGTCGCCAGCGCTCATCAATCAGCAGTACGCGATTGAAGAACTCTGGCGGCAGACCAAGGACCGAGACACTTACATCACCGTGGGCGTTGGCCAGCACCAAATGTGGGCAGCTCAGTACTACAAGTTCAATCAGCCGAAGCGATGGCTCAGCAGCAGCGGCCTCGGCACGATGGGCTTTGGCTTGCCTGCCGCCATGGGCGTGCAGGTCGCTCATCCGGAGGGACTCGTCATCGACGTCGACGGCGACGGTTCATTCCTGATGAACATTCAAGAGTTGGCCACGCTGCACTGCGAGAACCTCCCCGTGAAAGTGTTGTTGCTCAACAACCAGCACCTCGGGATGGTCGTGCAGTGGGAAGACCGCTTCATGGAGGGAAGCCGAGCGCACACGTACCTTGGCCCGATCGAGCACCCGGAAGCTTTCGGTCATGGGGACGGTACGATTGGCGAGACATACCCGAACTTTACGCAGCTTGTGCAAGGATTCGGCGTGAAAGCCAGCCAGGTTCGCGACAAGGCCAAGCTCCCGGCCGCCATCGCCGAGATGCTCGCGCATCCAGGCCCGTATGTGCTCGATGTCGTCTGCCCATACCAGGAGCACGTCTTGCCAATGATCCCCGGCGGCGGAACCGTTCGAGATATCATCACCGAGTAACCGGCCAAGGATCCGACACGGGACAAAAAAGAAGGCCACCCGCTTGCGGGTGGCCTTCCGTTTTTTACCAGATCGTTTTGCCAGAAATTACTTGCTGGCGGGCAGCTTGCCGTCCTTCAGGAGATCGCCGAAAGTCTTGTCCGCGACCGCGCTCTTTTCCTTCTCGGTCTTGGTGAAGGCTTCCTTAATCTTGGCCTCGTCCTTTTCCATCTTGCCGATGTTCTTGGTCAGCGCTTGGCCGTAGTTGTTGCGCTGCTTCTTGTCTTCGCCTTCGTGGCAGACGTTGCAGGTCGTCTTGTTCTCTTTGGCGACCTTGTCGTAGTTCGCGTCGAACGCCTTTTTGTAGTTCGGACGAGCTTCCACGGTTCCGCTAAAGCCAATCGCGAGACCAGCGACGCAGCCGGCCACCATCATTCCTCGAATCAAGCCCTTCATTGACAAACCTCCGCTAAGTTTGAGTTTCTCCCGACGATGCGAGCAAACTGGATCGGAAGCCCACCGAGCAGTGGGACGTTCCAGCGTCGCGTTTCACGGTTTCGCGCCCTCTCAGACGATCTTCCGCCGGGAAATAATGAACCGGATTAGACTCCCACCCATCAACAAAGTCAATTTGGTGGGTACAGCCTTCGGTCCATAGGCAAGATCATCGGACAAACTGCCCGAGTCGCATTCAAAGAATCTCCTGCGGATAGGCATTCGCCGAGCGAAAAGCCTCAGCGTAGCGGACTCCGCAAGTGGCACCGCGGTAGGCAGAAATGCTCTCTTTGGTACGCATGGCGCCATCCGGTTTGGCCGGATCAAACGGTTCGTTGCGAACCAGCGCCATCAGCTTGCCGAGCCAGGTGATCGCCTGCGGCCACTCGTCGGTGACGTCCACGAACGTGTTTGGCTCGAAGCCGATCGTGTGTCGTGGGCCGTTGTCGAATTGGAAAATGCGGCCAGTTCCTCGAAATCGCTGAGCCGAACCGCCGTCGAGCAATCGATCTCCGTGCCCCAGAGCTGTCTTGCTCAATGCCGACGCCACCTCGTGATCGGGATGGCTGTCGTGCGGCCAAAGCATGAATGCGACGTCCGGTTGAATCTCGGTGATTGCTTCTGCGACGGCGATCTTCGTCGCTTGGTTCACGTCGAAACGCATCCCCGCGAAGTCGAGAAACCGCATCTCGACGCCGTTCTCTTTTCCGAGCTTGATGGTCCCGTCGACGATCTCCTTGTGTCGTCCCGCTGCTGGTTTCCAGTTCGAGTAGTCGCCGATCAGACTGAGGATCACGACCCGATGATTCTTCCTCACCGCCTTCAACAGAGTGCCAGGGATGCCGAACACGCAATCGTCGTAGTGTGCTCCGATGCCGAGAATTGTTTTGGGCATGATTCCTCATCCAAATGGGAACCGCATTGGTGGCTACAGAAAAACTTTTGCGACCCTGTCACGGATTGATCGACGTGAATTCGATGGCCTCCACCGGCGAGCTAGCTGGGCCGAAGGTCGCGACCACACGTAGTTCGGAGTCGCCGGGCCGGAGGACTTTCGCGTGGAGCGTGATCTTCAGTGTTGCGTCGGGCGGCAGTGAATTCGGCAGTGTGAGTCGGCATGTGCCATCACGGTCGGTCTGCGTCAGGGTCACTTCGCGGTCATCGAGTTTCGCGGCATGCCTTCCGGCCTGCAGATGCTCGGACGTTTGCACATCGAGTTGCACTTCGGAGACCGACTGCAAGCCGAGGTTTTGCACGGTGATTTCGAACTCGACCTCGTTGCCGACCTGGACGGGATCGTTGAGATCGGAGACTCGCAAATCGAGCAGACCCGGAACAGCAACGACGGTCACGCATTCCTCGACGGCGAGGGCGGAGAGTTGCTCGCTGCGAGCCTCGACGGTGATGCAGGCTTGCTCGGAGAGTTGCCGGCAGTCGAATTCAGCTTGGACTTGGACTCCCGCGCCCGCTTCCAAGCGGCCGAGCGACCAGCGGAGTGAATGCTCTTCCTTCTGGAAGCCGCCGGTCGCGACGTGCGGAGTCAGTGCGGAGTCGTGATGCAGTGTCACCTGCAAGTCGTCGATCGGTTGGTCCGATGTGTTGGCGACCTTGACCGTGAACTCAGCGCGGCTGCCGACCGTGCGGCGAGCGGGGCCGATCAGTCGTACCAGCAGCTTCGCGTCGATGAATTCGACCTTCGTGGTCTTCTCGATCGGGTCGATGTTGTCCGCCGTGGCAGAAAATTTGCAATCGTGCTGGCCGAGCCGACTGCTGGTCAGCGTCAGCCGCATCTCGCGCGATTGGCCGGGGAGCAACTGGCCGAGGTTTTTCTTCAGCCGTTTTTCCTCGCTGCCAGGAAACACCAGCGCGTCCTCGAACTCGACGTTGACCAACACGTTGGCCATCGTCTGGGTTCCGTCATTACGGACGACGACGTCGAACGTGACCGTCCCGCCGACAGGACGTTGTCGCTGTCCTTTGATTTCCAGATTCAGTGGCGAATCGTTTGACGCCGAGGCATCTGGCGGGGGGAGCACTTCAAAGCCGAGGCTTGGCGCCGCAGGTTTGTTCGCGTTGACTTTTGGCACGACAGTTTTCGGCGGTGAGACGATCACATCCGGTGTCGTCTCGCCGCCTTCGATATCGCGAGAACCAACAGCGGCTCCATTCGTCGGTTCCTTTTCCGGCGAGCTTCCAGGTGGCACTGGCGTGAAGCGGAGTTGAGGGGAGTCCGCTTCCGGCGCGACCGGCTTGTTGGTCTGCACGTCGAGTTTTTCAGAGAGCGTCGCACTGCCTGTTTTGGCTTGCGGATCTGGGGTTGGATCGGGCACTCGCTTTCCGTTGCCATCGGCCGGCGTCGGTTGCCAGGCCGGGGAACTGCTGCGAGGTGTGGCCGGCGACCGCGTGGCTGGAGGGGAATTCGGCACGCGCCTTGTCTGCCAAGGTGCGGGTCGAGCGACGGTCTGGCAACCGACGCTTGCCGTCAGCAACAGCAGCACAATGTTTCGAGCAATCGAGGGCATATCCCACCTTTTCAGGAAAGCAAACTCACGGAACCTGTCCGAGTGGTTGGTCGAGATGTCGCCTTTGAACTTCCAGCGGCCTGACGATCGAAGTTTCGGGAGGTCCCAGATGGTGTGTCCAACTGGTGAAGAGGTTTGCGTTAGTCAACTTTAGCCGCGCGATTCACGTCAGACTTTTGTCGAAGCTGATGTTCGACCCACTTCGCCCCAAACAGCCCTCCGGTTGTTGCAATGCTGCTCGTGATGCGAATCCGCGAAGGGAGGCAATTTGCTCGCGTCGATTGCAGATTTCGCAGTGTGAGCGGCTTGCCGGTTGCGAAGACGCTGCCGAAGATGCTCGCCGTTCCGTCCTTCAAACTGGGAGTCTGTCTGATGAATCCAAGCACTGCTCTATGCCGATTCGCATTTGTTTGCTGCGTGATCCTGTCATCGAGGTGTGCCTCGGCCGGCGATCTGTTTGATCGACACTCGCTGGCAGAACTGAAGTTGGCAACGAAAGAGTCCTCAGCTCTCGCGGAACTCTCTGCCGCGACGGCTGCGAAGTGGCAGCCGCTCTCGGCCAAGATTGGCTCTCCCTGTTTGATCGTGCAGACCAACGACGGGCATTGGTCAAAGGTGCTGCTGTCGTGGGGTCAGAGAAAGGTCAAAGGTCGCGAGAACCCGTTGCCGGTTTTGGTGTTGGAACGCTTCGTCACCTATCGCGGAGATCGCGAAGGGCAGACCACCGCCAACGGCAAAGAAGTGATGCTTTTCGCCGGGCACTCGTTCAGTTTCGACATCGGGCAAGTCGTGCCGAATGGCAGCGGCGCGGATATCGAGTTTACCGACGCGGGCCTCATCAAGCCGGTTGGCGACGCGAAGCTGTTCGGATTGAACGGCTCGCAGATTCCGGCGGCGGATGCGGCCAAGCCGAATCCCAACGATCACGAAGGGGTCTTGCCGCGCGACTTTGCCGGGGCTTGGAAAGTCAGCATCGACGGGCGCTGGACTGGCATTTGGGAGATCAAAGTTGATGAGCAACGGACGATGCTCGGCAAGTTCGTCTCCGACGACACGAAGAGCCGTTACGAACTCTACGGCAAGGTCTACAACGTCCCGCATCAAGCCAAGCTGGAGATTGACCTGGCGAACTCGCAAATCTCGGTCGACGCGTTTCTGTTCACGACCGACAAGTCCACGATGGGAGGCACGGCCACGCTGGCTGGCCGCAAATTCGCGTTCGTGGCGACGCGGCAAGAGTGAGCCTGCATTCCCTGAAACTCGTCTTCACCCGTTTTCGGCCATCTGATATGTAACGTCGCGATTGCCGAGGGTGGCTGGATTTGGTGGCTTGCGAAGACAGCAGTCACAGCGGCAGTTGTTGCTGATCGCGGGGCACGTTTCCAACGTGCCGAGAAGTCACGGGCAGGTTGGAAGCCTGTCCCAAGTTTTTGCGGAAGGGAATCCGATGCAAAGCGGCAATTCGATTTGGAAATTGACGGCGTTGGCGGGTTGCGTTGGATTGGGACTGCTGGGATTGCTCCAGTTTCAGCGAAGCATGTCTCCGAAAAAGACAGCCCAGACCGAGCAAAAAGTCCGCATCGAGGATTTCAAGCCGCTCGAAGATTTCGGCTCGACCGCGTCGAGCGACAACCCACCCGAAGGGAACACCGAGCCGCAGCAGTTGAGCTTGAAAGGTCGCCGGTCGGAACCAGAGGAATTTGATGCACTGGAAGACGCGTTTGATGACCTGCCTCCGCGGAAAAAGGTTTCTCGTCAGCCGGCCTCTCACGCGTCGTTCGATCCGCTCGACAACGATTTCTCAACTGATCAGGACAAACCTTCGTCGGTTCCGCTCGCCAAGCGCGGACCACGGACAGAGTCGTCTTTTGAAGGTAACCCTGGTGAATTGATCGATGACGCTCCGGAAATGGCAGCGAAAAACTCTGGGCCAGCGGAGTTGCCGGTGTTCGATGAAGAACCCAAACCGATTCCCGCCCCACGGAATTCCAAAAAGCAAGCTCAAGACTTGATCAAGTTGGCTCGTAAACTGATGGATCTCGGAGACCTCGAAGAGGCTCGTTTGCGAGCGACCGAAGCGGCCGATTTGTCCGCGACGTTCGATTTGCTCGAAGACACCCCGGAAGCCGTTCTGGCGGAGATCGACCGATTAACCGCCAAAGATCAGTCGCGTTCGGATGAGGGGCTTGTCGCATCGTCGCGCGAGCCGGTCATCCAGGCGGGAGGCACGCGCGAACCTCGTGGAGTGACTCTCGATCTGGATACCCCCAACTTCGACGACAAGCCGATCAAACGCGCACCGAAGAAGTCACCGCTCGATGACGAAGAGAACCTGTTAGCGGATAGTCCACCGAAGACCATCAATGGCAAAACGCGCATTCCCGATTTGCCCGTGCCTCCCGCAGAAGATCCACTCGAACTGCCGTCGCTTCCCGATGATGTCGATATGCCGCCGGCTGTGCCGCTCAAGGCACGCCACACGTCTGGTGACGCAACGATTCCGAATCGCCTGAAGTCGACGAACGCCGCTCCCCTCGAGACGCAAGAAAGCGCCGAGTCAGTCGCGGGTGATGGCACCGTCCGACCCGATGCTCCGCGTGGACCGCAGCGACCCGAGTTGAAAATTGAAAAGATCGCTCCACCGAATGCGACGCTGAACCAACCAATGGTTTACACGATTGTGATTCGCAATGTTGGCGACAGCACTGCCAATGCGGTGGTGGTCGAAGATCAAATCCCAATGGGGACCAAGCTTTCCGGCACAATTCCCCGAGCGGAACTGACCGGTAAGAAACTGACCTGGCGGCTCGGTGCCATCAAGCCGGGCGACGTGAAAGAAATCCAAGTCAAGGTCATCCCGATCGCCGAAGGTCAAGTCGGCAGCGTCGCCACCGTGAACTTCACTGCCGAGGTTGCCTCACGCACGACGATCGCCTCGCCGAAGCTCAGCGTCAAATTAACCGCGGCTCCACAAGTCCGAGTCAATGAGACCGTGACACTCAATTTTGTGGTCACAAACAACGGCAACGTCGATGCCCATCGGGTCGTGCTGCGAAACATGATCCCTGAGAACCTGAAGCTCCCCGATGTCGCCGAACGAGACCTCGAATACGACATGGGGACGGTTCCTGCGGGCAAGTCGCAGACGGTCCAATTGCCGCTGACTGCACTCCGCCCCGGCAAAGCGGTGAATCGCGCAGTGATCACAGTCGACGGCGCGTCCGCCGCTGAGCAACAAGTCGAGATCAACGTCATCGGCCAGATCGTCAGCTTTTCGCGGCACGGTCAAACCAACTGGTTCGTCGGCCGGCCGGTCGAATTCGAGAATCGAATCACGAACAACTCACTCAATCCCACCGATAACACCGTAATCGTCGAATCACTGCCGAACACCGTCGAGTTTGTCTCTGCCTCCGAGGGTGGCCGCTTTGACGCGAGACAACGCACCGTGACCTGGCAAGTCCCACATCTCGATCCGAACCAAACCCTTTCGCTGAAGATCAAGGTCACTCCCAAGGCGATTGGTAATCATGCCGGCTCGGTGCAAGTCAGCGAGAACAACCGCAAGGGAGCCTCGACCGATTATCAGTTCCGTGCGATCGGAACGTCGGATCTCAAGATTGAGTTCGCCGAGAAGGCCGAAGCGTATTCCAAGGGCGAACAGTTCACGACCCGCATGGTGATCCGCAACAAAGGTTCGGGAGCCGCTTCGAACGTCGCTTTTCGAGTGACGTTGCCCGCCGAGTTGCAGTTCGTCTCTGTGCGCGGCCCTGCCAGCCACACGATCAGCGGACGGGAGATCGTCTTTCAACCGATCAACGAAATCGGTGGCCAAGGCAATGTCCACTTCGACCTGACGCTCAAAGCAATTCAGATCGGAGACTCGAAGCTGCAAGTCGAACTGCAATCCGATCAGTTCAAGAAACCGCTGACCCACGAAGAAGCGCTAGTGATCTTCAGCGCGAACTGACGGCAACAAACTCGCCAACCTTTCGGCAGTGCGGTTGACTTGATACGAATTTCGCCTCTTGAACATCTCTGGAGGCGTCGAACGTGGGACACGGACCGCTTTTTACCAATCCCGATGCAGACGAGGCGCGAGCGTTCTTTCGGACGAGGCCAAAGCGTCTCATCGACAAAGTGTTGTCGGTTTCGGACGCCGTACGGCAATTTGTCCATGATGGCGATTACTTGGCCTCTGGTGGCTTCGGAGCCGATCGCATCTCGACCGCCCTGCTGCACGAGATTGTGCGGCAACGCAAGCAGAAACTCGGCTTCGCCGGACACACAGCGACGCACGACTTTCAAATTCTCGCGGCGGGCAATCTCACGGGACGCGGGCAGCTTTTGAAGCGGGTCGATGCCGCGTACATCATCGGTCTGGAAGCTCGCGGGCTGTCGCCGCACGCGCGGCGAGTCGTCGAAGGGGGGGAAGTCGAGTTGTGCGAGTGGTCCAACTACACGCTCGCCCTGCGATTTCAAGCGGCGGCGATGGGGGTGTCCTTCTTGCCCGCTCGCAGTGTCGCCGGGACGGACACGTTCGAGCACAGCGCGGCCAAGCCGATCACCTGCCCATTCACCGACTCGCCGTACGTCGCGATCCCAGCGCTCTGGCCCGACGTGGCGATCATTCACGTGCACGAGGCCGACTGCTACGGCAACGCCCGCATCCGCGGCACGTCGGTGGCCGACATCACGGTGGCTCGCGCGGCGAAACACGTCGTTCTCAGTTGCGAGCGGTTGATCTCGAATGACGAAATCCGTCGCGACCCGACCGCCACAGTGATCCCGTTCTTTTGCGTTGATGCCGTCTGCGAGGTGCCGTTTGGCAGCTATCCCGGCAACATGCCCTACGAGTACTACTCGGACGAAGACCACTTGCGGCAATGGCTGATGGCCGAGGAAGACCCAGCCGCGCATCAGGCGTTTCTCGACAAGTACCTCTTCGGCTGCGGCAATTTCACCGAGTACCTCGAACTCTGTGGTGGAACGTCGCGGCTGGAGGAATTGCGGCAACAAGAGCTGCATCCAGAAATGACCGCTACGATTCCATCATCGCTGGGATGAGGCCCAGATCCAAGGCAAACCTGAAATGACCGCGTCTGGACTTCGCATCGTGTTGGCAGGGAGCGTCGGCAGCAGCCGGCTGACGCTGCAAGCGCTGTTGCGTCACCGAGCCAACGTGGTTGGAGTGCTGGAACTACAACCGGACAATCCGACCGCAGTCAGCGGGTTTGCTCGGCTGCACGAGGTCGCCGCCGAAGCGAGTGTGCCGTGTGTCGGATTTCAGAGACTCAACGAGCCAGAAGTTGTCTCGCAGGTTCGCGAATGGCAACCGGATTTGCTCTTCGTGGTCGGCTTGTCGCAGCTTGTAAAAGCGGAGTTGCTGGCAGTGCCGAAGTTGGCGAGTATCGGTTTTCATCCGACGGGCTTGCCGCGCGGGCGAGGTCGAGCACCGGTGGCCTGGCTGGTGCTCGATGCGACACCCGGTGCGGCGACGTTTTTCGTGATGGACGAAGGAGTCGACTGCGGGCCGATCCTCGTGCAAGAACCGTTCGATGTGCTGCCGACGGATAATGCAGAGCAAGTCACGGCATCGCTCGAACAGGCCATCCTCCGTGCGTTGGATTGCTGGTTGCCGAGACTGCTGGCCGGCGAGTGGGATCCGCAACCGCAAGATGACAAGGCGGCGACGTATCACGGCAAGCGTGCTCCAGAAGACGGCTGGATCGACTGGAGCAAATCGGCTCGCGAGATTGACGCCCTGATTCGGGCGGCGGGACGGCCGCATCCCGGAGCATTCACGTTTCTCAAGGATCGTAAGCTGCTCGCGTGGCGATCGGAGTTGGACACGACGACTCCGTTTCGCGGGGTGATCGGCCGTGTGTTGCGGACCGATTCGGAACGCGGAGCTCTCGTACAAACCGGGGACGGACTGTTGTGGTTGAGCGAAGTCGCGGCGGCGGACGGGGAATCGCCGTTACCGAAGCTGGCGGTCGGGCAGCGGCTCGGTTATGTCGTCGAAGAGGAAATCAGCCAACTCAAGGCACGCATTACCGAGTTGGAAAAGTTCATCAAAGGTTGAATCCATGCGAATCGCGGTGATTGCTCCGCATCCGGACGACGAAGTCTTGGGCTGCGGCGGCGTGATGGCTCGGCACGCGGCCGAGGGTGACGATGTGTTCGTGATCATTGCGACGCGCGGTGCGCCCGATTTGTATTCCGACGAGTCGGTCGAGCAGACGCGAGCGGAAGCACGGCAAGCACACATGATCTTGGGGGTGCGCGACACTCGGTTTCTTGAGTTTCCGGCACCACGGCTGGACGTCACTCCGGGACATCTGATCGCCGATGCTCTCGCGAAACTGTTTCAGGAGTTGCAGCCGGAACAGGTCTATCTGCCGCATCATGGCGATCTGCACTCCGACCACGGACGGGTTTATCACGCGGCACTTGTAGCTGCCCGGCCGTTGGCGAGTTGCTCGGTGAAACAGTTGCTGTGCTACGAAACACTGAGTGAAACCGAATGGGCACCGCCGATCGCCAGTGAGGTTTTCTCCCCGACTGTGTTCGTGGACATCGCCGCCCACCTGCCTAAGAAGCTGGAGGCGATGCGATGCTTCGCTTCGCAGCTCAAACCGGCTCCTAATCCACGTTCGCTGGAAGCGATCGAAGCGTTGGCTCGATACCGTGGATCGACGGTCAGCGTCCACGCGGCCGAGGCGTTCGTGCTGGTCCGCGATGTCGTGCGCTGAGCGAGCAGTTACGATCTCGACATGATCTTGCAGCGACTGAAATCGAAGTGGATTTTCCCGGTTGATCGCCCGCCGATCGAGAACGGGCTGATCGAAATTGTGGACGGCGTCATCACCGCCGTCCGTGCTGCCGAGCCGCATGAAGTCGCGATCGATTTCGGAGACGTCGCGATCCTGCCAGGTTTGGTCAACGCGCACACGCATCTGGAATTCAGTCTCGTCGAGCAGCCATTCCAGCCGGCGCAGCCGTTCACCGACTGGATTCGATCGCTGGTCGCGTACCGTCGCCAGGTCGCGCCGACTTCGGCAAAGCCTTGTGTCGCGCTCAATATCGGTGCGATCGAGTCGTTAGCTAGTGGCACGACACTGCTGGGCGAAATCGCAACTAGTGGTTGGGACGAGCTGTTCATGCCGACACATGGTCCCCAGATCGTCGCATTTTGCGAGTTAATTGGTTTACGGCCATCAACGATCGACCAACAGATTCAGATCGCCGAGGAATGGCTGGCACGGAAATCACAACTCGCACCCGTGACCTACGGCTTGTCGCCGCATGCACCGTACAGCGTTTCTCCGGAGTTGCTGCAACGCTCGGTCGAGTTAGCGAAGCGGTTTAACGCCGCAGTTGCGATACACTTGGCTGAGACACGCGAGGAGTTGGAATTCCTCGCTGACGGTCGAGGTCCATTCGTCGAGTTGTTGAAATCGTTCAGTGCGTGGCCGGAACAAGGATTGCCGACGGGCCGTCGGCCGCTCGACATCCTGCGTGCTTTGGCGGACGCGCCGCGAGCGTTGGTTGTGCATGGAAACTATCTGGCGGCCGACGAGATCGAGTTCATTGCCGCTCGGCCGCACATGAGTGTCGTGTTCTGCCCGCGTACGCACGAGTTCTTCGGACACGAGCCGCATCCGTGGCGACAATTGTTGGCAAAGGGAGCGAATGTCGCGCTCGGCACGGATGGGCGAGGCTCGAACCCGGACTTGAGCTTGTGGAACGAACTCGTCTTTCTTCGGAAACGATTTCCTGATGTCGCTCCGAGCACCTTGCTCAAACTCGGCACGCTGGCTGGGGCGCGGGCACTGGGCTGCGAGCACGATTGCGGAACGATCACGCCGGGGAAACGGGCGGACTTGGTCGTGGTGTCGGTGGGTGGCTGTGGCGAGCCGCACGAAGCATTGATAACGGCGGACAGCCAAATCGTGCGGACACTCTGCGGCGGGCAGATGGGATAACGGCTATCGGTTTTCGGCTTGCAGCTCTTCGCCGGAATCGACGGGTTCTCCCAGGCCGATCAGTCGCATCAGTTCCAGCGCGTTGCTGCGGCGAACAACTCCGGGGCGGAGTTGATAATCGAACGTCATGCGGCCCTCCTCGAGGCGGTCTTCGAAGTGGACATTCATGGCGATGTGGCCCAGCTTCTCAACGATGTCGGTCAGGGCGAGATCATGAGTCGTCACGAGTCCGACCGCGCCGCGGTGCAAGAGCTGTCGAATGATCGCTTCGGCTCCGACGCGGCGGTCGTGCGAGTTGGTTCCCGGCAGAATTTCGTCGATCAGAAACAGAAGTGGGGTTTGCCCGCCGGTCCGTTCGACAATGGCTTTCAAACGGGAGATGACTGCGAAGAACAGCGAGGCCCCTTCGAGCAGCGAGTCATGCACGCGGATTGACGTCGTCAGCACGAACGGCGACAGCCGCAGCTTCGTCGCTCGCACCGGTGCGCCGGCGAATGCCAGCACGATGTTGCAACCGATTGTCCGCATCAGCGTGCTCTTGCCCGACATGTTCGAACCGCTGACCATCACCAACTGTGGCTGTCGGCCGAAACGGATATCGTTTCGCACGCAACGGTCATCGGGGATCAACGGATGTCCAAGTCCCACCGCATCGACAAGCGGATCGGGACCGACAATCTCCGGAAACGGATCAGCCGGATGCTCGAAGGCGTGACCAGACAGCGAGCTGATCGCCTCGAACTGCCCGACGGCGTCGAGCCATTGTGCGATATGTGGGCCGATGGTCGCTCGCCAGCGTTCGATCGCATGCGACAGCCAGATCGGCAAGCACAGCAGGAACGCGAACGGCATGAAGAACTGATTGTGCAGTGAGCTGTCCAGCCACGCATCCAAACGATGCAGGCGACGGATTTGCCAGGAGGGAGGATGCCGCTCGGTGTCGAGTTGTGAACGCAAAGCGGTCAGGAAGGGAGATTGAAACCGTTCACCTTCGACGACATTGAGCACTTGTGAAAGAATTGCCAGTCCTACGTCCGCTCGGTCGATGTCGTGGGCGACTTGTTGCAGCAAACTTTTGAAAGCGAAATGCAGAACCAATTCGGCAGTGACGGCCGCCGCGAAATACGCCAGCGGCCAGCCGAGCACCCACCAACCGAAGCCGGTGACGACGGCGGAAATCGCCAACAGACCGGCCGTTGCCAACAGCTTTCGTGAAAGCAGATGCGGCGTGCGCGCCGCCCAATCCTGCAATAGCGACGGGTCAATCGAATCATGCACTTCGGCCGGCAGTAACGCCAACTCCTCGCGCAGGTCCACTCGGCTACGCAGTTCGCAGATCGCTCGTTGGCGGAAGTCGATAACTGAGGGGCTGGCCGAAGTTCGCAGCCATTCGGCCAGCGTGTCCTCACCCAACCGCGTGCGCGCTCGGCAGAGAAGCTGAAACAACGACCCCTTGCCGAACAGGTCGAGGTCGTATTCGTAGGGATGCTCCTCGTCCACGTATCGCTCGCCGAGTGGCTGCGAGTCCTGCCAACGATGATCCAAGCGATCCAGGTTGGCGTCGTGATACGCGATGCCTCGGCGGCAGCGATCCAACTGCCGAGCCACTCGTTCGTGACGCACGATGGCCGCCGCGAACAGCCCGAACGGAATCAGGCACCACCACGAAGCGACCTCGCGAGTGGTCAGCGACATCGCGGCCAAGCCAATTCCGGCGAGAAACAAACCCAGTCGGGTGAGCGACAGCTTGCGATCGGTTTTTGCCAACCGTTGCAGTTCGAGGAAGAACCCGTCGCGTCGTCGCTGATATTCGGCACGCGCCATTGTGATCGATGCCGCCGGCTTGTTCGTGGGCGGAATCATCGAAAGCGGATCAACGCTGGGAGCCAGAGCGGTCACGGTGGCGGGAGCTTTGGGGTTTGAAGTGCAAACAGAATCAGGTCGGACGCAGGCGAACTCTTAGCGGCCCTCGAAGTCTCCGGCAACCCGCTCGCAGCGGGCGCAAACGAGAACAGCCCGACGGGTCGTGAACCAGTCGGGCTGCGAGAGTTGTTGAATTCATTTTCTGCTGAGGATTTTCAGAACTGCAACTGAGCCGACACGGTGCCGGACAATGAGTAGTTCTCGTTGATTTCTGACGCAGAGGCATCCGGCAGCAAGTCGGTGCCGAGGTTGCCCGCGAGCGTGTCGGTTCCCGCTCCACCGTTGACGGTGTCATTGCCGTCTTCGCCGAGCACGATGTCGTCGGCATCACCCCCCTGCAAGAGGTCACCACCGTCGCCCCCGAGAACGGTGTCGTCGCCATTGCCGCCGTCAACGGTATCGTTGCCATCTGCGCCGGTGATCAGGTCATTGTCGTCGTCGCCTGTGATCGAGTCATTGCCGTTACCACCATTGATGATGTCGTTGCCGTCCCCACCCAAGATGTTGTCGTCGCCGTCTCCACCCTCGATCTGGTCGTTACCACCTTGGCCATTGAGGATGTCATTGCCGGCTCCGCCATCCATAAAGTCGTGGCCGTTGCCGCCAGACAGCGAGTCGACTCCGAGACCGCCGGACATCGAATCGTTGCCAGCCATGCCGTTGAGCCCGTCATCACCGTCGCCGCCGTCCAATGTGTCGAGACCATCTCCACCGAGGAGGGTGTCGTTGCCCGCGTCACCCGACGCCAGGTCATCGCCGTCGCCGCCATCCAGGACGTCACTCCCTTCGCTGCCTTGCAAGGAGTCGTTGCCGACCGCACCGCTGATCGTATCGTTGCCCAGCCCACCGATGACACTGTCGGCCCCGGAACCGGCATCAATCACGTCGTTGCCGCCGTCGCCGAAGAGAACGTCATTTCCCGCACTACCGGAGATCGTGTCGTTTCCTTCGCCGCCGTTCGCCGTCAGCCTGGTTGAGCCAACCGCTCGATTGTCCGCGTTGATGACATCGTTGCCGTCGCCGCCGTTGACGATCACCAAGTCGCTTGGCGTCGCATCCAGAGTATTGATGTTGATCGTGTCGTTGCCGCCGAGTGCATTGATTTGAATCGTCGCGGCCGGGCTCGTGATCGTGACCGTCGACGTTCCGTTGCTGACCGTCAATTGTCCGGCGGCATTTTGTCCGACCGTGATCGCGTCCGCTCCGCTGGTCCCTTCAAACTGCAGAATGTCGTTGCCGGCGGTTCCACCAGTGCCAGTGTCGATGCCGTCGCCAATCTGAGTGACCAACACGTCGTCGCCGAGGCCGCCATCGAGCACGTCATTGCCGGATTGACCGTCGAGCGTGTCGTCATCCCCTTGGCCGAAGATCGAATCGTTGCCAGCTCCGCCAATGGCATTGTCATTGCCGTCACCGCCGAAGATCGAGTCATTTCCGGCGTTGCCGTTGAGCGTGTCGTTGCCGAACCCGCCAGCCACCGAGTCATCTCCGAAGACGACGTCGTTGCCATCGCCGCCCGAGACACTGTCGTTGCCATCGCCACCGTAGACGGTGTCGTTCTGATTGCCGCCGAGCACCGTGTCGGTCCCGTTTCCGCCGTCGACCACATCCTTGCCGATGCCGCCACCGACCGAGTCATTACCGTTGCCGCCAAAAACGGTGTCATCGCCACCAAAGCCGTTGATTGTGTCGTTGCCGGTCAGGGCAAAGAATTCGTCGTCACCATAAATCAGATCGGCGTCATTGCCGCCGTTGATGTTGTCGTTGCCTGCTCCGCCGTTGATCGTGTCGAGCCCAGCATTACCGAACAGCTGGTCGGCACCTGTGCCGCCATCGATGAAGTCGTTGCCCGATCCTGCATAGACCGAATCATTGCCGTTGCCGCCGAGGATCGAGTCATTCTGTCCATCGCCGTTGATGACGTCGTTTCCGTCGCCACCACGGATTGTGTCGTTGCCCTGTCCTCCCAGAATCGTGTCGTTGCCACCTCCGCTGAAGCCGGGCGTGTCTCCATCCACGAGGTCGGCCCCGTCGCCCGCGATGATCGAGTCGGCTCCGGCGCCGCCGTCAATCGTGTCGACTCCGTCGCCGCCGTTGACCGTGTCGTTGCCTTGGCCGGCGTCGATGTCGTCGTTGCCGTTGTTACCGATTAACGAATCGTTGCCCGATCCGCCGTTGATTGTGTCGTTGCCGTCTCCACCATCGATCAGATCAACCAGCGAACCGCCGCTAATCAAATCGTTGCCGTGACCCCCGAGCAGCGTTTGGTTGAGATTCATCGTGCCATTGATGATGTCGTCGCCATGCTTGCCGTCGACACTGATGCTCGGATTCTGAGTCAGCCTGGCGGAGGTCAACAGGCTGAGATCAATCGTGTTCGGCCCATCACCACCGGTCACGACGATCGACGAAACATTGCTCGCCAAAATCGTCGGCAACGACGAGACCGCTGTTCCGTTCGCGAGCACTTGCACCAAATTCTGGTTGAGCGGGTTCGGCCGGATCGTGATGTCGTCACTGCCATCCGAGCTGACACTCAGTTGTCCGTTGATGAAGAACGACGTCACCGACAGCAGTGAGCGATTTTCGAGAATCTCTGCGGGTTCGTTGCAAATCGTGGTTCCACGACGGCGCGCAATAACGGTCGGAGAGACAGCATTTCGAATCGCTTCCAGCCAAGAAGTCCATTGCATGGTGACCGGTCCTTGGTCCTCTGAGGTCGCACTGTGCGGGCGAAGTGCCCGCACCACGCCGAACGCGCGGCATGTCTGTCAGCCCATATCGACGTGTCACAACCGGATTCCGCGACATTGTTCGCAAACCCCGCAAACGAAACGCATCTTTCCTGGTTTGTGCAGTCTGGGCATTCTCCCGCGCGAGTGGGTCGTGCGCCCGTCGGTCGCTGATCTTGACCCGCTCTGGAAATCCGTCCTAAAAGCCCCGCCCCTTGGGCGCGGCCTTCAGGAGCCAACTGTGACACTTGTGGATGCGTTGCGAATCGTCAATGCGCGGACGCCGAACGAGACGCGGCGACGATTCACACTGGCGTGCGGTTTTACCCCCTTGTACCTGAAAATTTTTCTCGCCGCTCAGTTGACCGAACGTACGGTTTCGGAACGAATTGATGTCGAAATCGGTGTCTTTGGCGATGTGTCGGGGACGTTGCAAAAGCTTTTAAGCCAGCCCTCGGATGGAGTGGCCGTTCCGTTGGAATGGAGCGACCTCGATGCGCGGCTGGGCTGGCGGAGTACCCACGGTTGGCGATCGGATTGGCAGGCGGACATTTTGTCATCGGTGCGTCTGCGATTGCTGCATTTGACCGAGTTGTTGACGAAGTTGTCTCAACGAACGTCCGTCGTGGCGTCGCTGCCAACCTTACCGTTGCCGCCAATGTTTCCGCCGGCGCGTGGCCAGTCATCGCCGGCAGCATTGGAGTTACGTAGCTTGGTCACGGATTTTGCGTCGGAATTGGTTTCTTCGAGCGACGTGCGTCTCGTGGACTCGGAGCAACTCGATGTGCAGTCGCCGCGTCACTCCCGACACGACGTGGTCAGTGATTTGCGAACGGGATTTCCCTACCGCCACGAGCACAGCGTGACGCTTGCGAGTATGTTGGCCGATCTGTTGCGTCCCGCAGCCCCGCTGAAGGGACTGATCACGGATCTCGACAATACGCTGTGGTCGGGGATCGTGGGAGAAGAGGGCATTCGAGGAGTCTCGTGGGATTTGGACCACAAGACGCACGCACATGCAATCTACCAAGAGATGCTGGCCTCGCTGAGCGAACTGGGAGTGCTCATCGGAGTCGCCAGCAAGAACGACCCGATCATCGCACAACAGGGATTGCAGCGCGAAGACTTGGTTGTGCCGCGAGAGGCGCTGTTTCCCGTCGAAGCGAATTGGGGAGCCAAGTCGGAATCGGTTCGCCGTATTCTGCAAACTTGGAATATCAGTGCGGACAGTGTCCTGTTTCTCGATGACAGTCCGATTGAGTTGGCAGAAGTCGCCGCCAACATTCCCGGCATTCAATGTCGGAAATTCCCTGCAGGTGACGCCGAGGCGATCGTCCGGCTCGTCGGTGAATTGCGGGATCTGTTTGGAAAACCGGCCGCGACATTCGAAGACAAGATTCGAGTCCGCAGCCTGCGCGAGAGCGCTGTCGTGTTACCAACAGCGGCTGACCCCGAAGAATTTCTTCGACATGCCGACGCGGAAATCACGTTCGAATGGAACGCGCCTGACGAAAGATGTTTCGAGCTGATCAATAAGACGAATCAGTTCAATCTAAATGGCCGGCGGTTAGATGCCGCCGCGTGGCGATGTCGGTTGTCGGATCCGGATGGGTTTCTGCTAGCCGTGCGCTATGTCGACAAGTACGCCCCGCTCGGGAAAATCTCGATTCTCGCGGGACGTTGGCAGGACGGACTGCCGTGGATCGACGTGTGGGTGATGAGCTGCCGCGCGTTTTCTCGCCGGATCGAACATCAAGTCTTGCAAGCGTGTTTCGAGAGGCTCGGCTGCGACCGAATTCTGCTCGACTATCAACCGACGGACCGCAACGCTCCGATCGGCGAACTTCTCGCTGGGCTTGTTGAGTTGGAACCGAATCAACCGATCCGATTGACTCGCTCGGCATTCAATTCCCGTTGTCCTTCCCTGTATGCAAAGGTGCTGTCGCATGACTCCCTCAACGAACATCGCGTCGCGGCTTGAAGATTGCTTGGCAATGGTCTTTCCTGACGTCCCGCAGAAGCAACTGTGCCACGCGTCGATCCACTCGTTGGCAGAGTGGGACTCGCTAGCCACACTGACGATCGTCAGCGTGATTGAAGAGACCTTCCAGCGACAAATTCCTCTCGATGACCTGGAAGAGTTCGTGTCGTTTGAACGGATTCTGGCTTACCTGTCACGTCCCACCTTGCGCGCGGCGGCCTAAAACAGCGACAACGCACCTTCAGTGCAAAGTTCGACGAGTGCCATTTCGGGCGTGACCAGGAACGCGCAGTCAGAGTCGCCAAAGGCTTCAGACGTGAAAAGTGACAGCCGACGAAAGCCGTTGGCCTCAAGTTGCTCAATGGCCGCGCGCACGTTCGGAGTGCTGTAACAGACGTGGTAGTAGTACTGGCGACGTTTCACGAAGCTGCTGACGGGCGAGTCTTCCGCCAACCCTTGCACCAACTCGATGAACACGCCCGGAGCAGTCTCGATGAAACAGACCCGGACCTTTTGGCTGGCGATTTCGACGATTTGGGAGACTCGCGAAAAGCCCATCCCTTCGGTGTACGGTCGCAAAGCGACTTCAATGGACGGCACAGCGCAGCCGACATGATGCAGCGTCAAAAGAGACATAGCCTCGTCGATCTGTGAATGCGGCATCAACGTCGGATGCCATAGACGTCAAACAATCCAGCCTCGGAGCCGTCGGCCTGTTGCTCGTGTACGACCTCGAACCCGACATCATTGAGCAACGCCAGGATTTGATCCAGCATGCCACCTAAGTAGAGGTCTTGTTGGAAGATCTCCGAGTCCAGAAACTCGGTCTCTTGGTGGTTGATTTTCCAAATCGATAAGCCGTTGGGCAACGTGGCGGGCTTGAGGCGGTCCACCCACGGGTTTGGTGATTGCGATGCTGAAGCGGCTGACGAAGTGGAGATCATGCCGAGAATCCCTTCCGTGGAGTTTCCCGAACGGCGCGACGGCTTTCTGCCGCCAAGCCGGCGTGAGCGGTTTTAGAGGAGCCTGAAAGACCGAGTCAATTGCGATTACTGCGAGCAAACGGGCTTGGCGGCAGCGTAATCGCACCACATTTGTCGGTAGCGCGAAACGATCTTGTCGATGTCGTAGCGCTCGACGACACGCTGCCGCGCCGCTTGGCCCAATGCAGCACGAGCGTCAGATGGCAATGACAACAACTCGACGATCGCTGCCCCCAGTCGTTGCGGGTCTTGCTTGGGCACAATCCGTCCTGAGTCGCCGACGACATCGCTGCATTCACCGACGTCAGTCGTGACGCAAGGCACGCCGCATGACATGGCTTCACCCACGACATTCGGAAAGCCTTCGGTCATCGACGAACAGACCGCGACATCCAGACTGGCGTTGATGGCCGCCACGTCGCTGAATTTGCCCAGCAAATGAAACTGTTCGTGCAGGCCGGCTGCGTCGATCCAGCTCCAGATATCTGCAGCTGTGTAGGTTTGTTCGTAGCCCACCAGGACGAAATGAGTGCTTGGAAGTTGATCGGCGACCACGCGGGCTGCTTTTACGAACGTCTGATGATCCTTGTGCCGGTGAAATCGCCCCACGATGCCCACCAGCGGCGTGTCTTCGGTGATTCCCAGTTCCTCACGGATTCGCTGCCGTGCTGCCGGGTCAGGGCGAAACAGGCGGGTATCGAAGCCGTTCGGAATGACTTCCAGCTTGTCGTTCACGTAGCCCACTTGCCGATGCACCGCACGAGCGGCCTCGGCGTTGAGAATGATGTGATCCGGCACCCAGCGCGACAGCTTGCCACCGAGCCACGCGGACCAGCGCACCGACCGTGTATCGAGGCTGGGGTCGAGCGTGCTGTGGCGGATGTTCCAGACGATGGGCACGTCGCGACGGAACAGCTTCGTCGCCAAACCACCATAAAGATTGCCGATGTACATCCAGCATTGGACCACATCCGGCCGGAACTTTTTGAGCTCACGAGCCAATTTGGCGATATCCAACGGATTCGCTCGTCGTTCCAGCAGTTCCATCGCCAGCACGGGAATGCCGGCATCGGTCAATTGTTGACCCGCAGTTCCAAACTCGTTCAACGAAAACACTTTGATGTCGAACTCGTCCTTGCGCAGCCGAGTAAGCACGCGAGCCAGCATTCGCTCAGCTCCGCCGTCGCCCGTGCCGTTGACGACCACGGCTAGCCGTACCCGTTCCATCGCGTCGCTCCGGCCGCCTCCATCCTGTAGTCCATTACGCGCGGGCTTTTAGCAAACTCCCGAAAGCGGCTCAACAGGGTTCCTCGCGGCGAGTTCAGTCGAGGTGACCTGAACTGTGATTGACCGTTCCGCCGCATCGTTCGTAAAAGCCCGCCCCAATCGAGAAAGTCAGCCAGTCAGGGCTCCACGGGGTGTTGGCGGAATGGATCAAGACCAGAAGAAAGTGGAATGCCAGGAAGGGAGTTCGTCCCACGCAGCGGCGTATCTCCAGTTCGCATCGCAGCAGTTTGGAGCCGGGACATCCGCCGCCAACGGAAGCTACGTGCGTTGGATCTATGAGCAGAATCCGTTTGGAGGCCGCTGGGCAGACTCTCTGATGGCAGTGACCTCGTCCGGTGAAGTGGTGGGATGTATGCATGCGATGCGTATCCCTTGGCGAATCGAAAACGAGTCTGTTGTGGTGCCAGCAAACCACAATTTGATTGTGGCCCCGGAATACCGTCAGGGAATCGGCACGCGCATGGTCATGCAGGCGCTGCGGCAGCACGACTTGTCAGTCATTCCCAGCGCGGTCGAACCGCTCGGAATGCTGTATCGACGGCTCGGCTGTGTACGTGTGGAATCACTTTGGTATCGCCGAGTGCTGCGTCCGCTGAAAGTCGGGTGGCAACTCGGAGTTCAAAAGTTGTCGGGCAGGAATTCATCACCGTGCTATTTTCCGGTCGAAACGCCTTCGACACGACTGCCGTCAGCACATGGTGCGGCGTGGTGGACGACGGCTCCAACCGATCCGCAGCTCGAACAACTCGCCGACGTTTTCAATGCTGACCGGACGACGACGAGCGGCCCGGAGTTCTCGCCGGAGTTCTTGCGGTGGCGATTCTTTCATGAGCTGAGCCCTCGGCATGCGGTCGTGTGGCTGGAAGAAGATGGACGAATTTCAGATGCCGTCGTTCTGTCATTGGGGCCACGGCATGGCTTCAATGTCGGGCGCATCGTTGCGGCGCAAGCCAGTGACGCGGATCGATTCGCCGCATTAGTGAAACTCGCGGAACATCTCATTCGACGGCAAGGAGGCACGCTCCTGTTCACGTTCTGCGCATGCCCAAGATTGAACCAGATTTACTCGACGATGGGTTGGCGACCGCAGGCCAACGGGCCGCAAACATACCTTTCGTCTCCTCGTAACTGCCCTCCACTCGCCGTTTCGTTCAATGGCGAGGCGATCGACATCGGATTTGAAGCCTTACCCAGCGCGGCGTGATATTCCGTGGCACATGCGGCTCAGGTGTGAGACGTAGCGACCACAAACAGGAGTCCTCCCGTGACAGCACTTCCCGGCGTGTTCACGATGTCGTTCGATTGTGAAGGCTTGTGGGGACCTTCAAGTCTCACACCATCACTGCGGCAGCAGATCACTCAAGAAAACCTCATTGCGGCGTACCGAGGATTGCGCGACGTCCTGGATCAGCATGAACTACGCGCGACGTTCGCGTTTGTGGGAGCATTCGTGCTGTCTCCGGAAGAGGCGAGGCAACAATCCGAGTGGTTTGAGTCCATTTCAGGTCAGCCGTGGCCACGCACACGCGAATTCTTGGACGCACTGGCGCAAGGCCAGACGAGTGGATGGCTCAGCCCCGAATGTTTCGAAATCATTCGCAGCGCGGGCGTGCATGAATTAGGGACTCATGGCTTCCAGCACATCGCTCTGCAAGACCACGCGTTGACGCGTGCGGATTTCGAGCGTGAACTCTCCTTAGCCACGAAGGTGGGGCGATTGAAAAATTTCACGCCGCGGACGTTGGTGTTTCCACGCAATCAGGTCGGCTTCGTGGAGACACTCGCCCCAGCCGGGATCAACGGGTATCGCGAATACCTCGGCCAGCGACGATTGAATCTGGTATTGCCCGAGTCACTGCAAGCGCGCTGGGATTCGCTCGCCGCGCTGGGTCGAGAGGTCAAGCTGTGGCAGAAGCCGCAACCGCATTCGAGCGTTCTCGCGAACGGACCCTCGACCATCGCGATCCCTTCGGGCTACTTTTTGAACTGGCGCGTTGGCCTGCGGCGACGAATTCCCACGAAGCTGAGCATCGCACGCTGGTCGCGAATGCTGGCTCATGCGGCGCGGCACGGCGGCATGGTTCACCTGTGGTCACATCCGCACAACTTCATCACCGGAACTCGTCAGTCGGAATTCTTTGGAGAGATCTTGCGCCAAGCCGCGACCTGGGTTCGCCGCGGCGACCTTCTCAATCTGACTCAGGAGGAATACAGCCGGTGTTGTGCGAAACCCACAATGTCCAAAAGTCCGGCTCTGAACGCGGCCTGAACGATTTTCCGAAACCAGTCCTCGCGTCGTCAGCCTCGAGTGCCGGAACTCGGCCGGTCGCGCGGCGGATTCGGAACGAAGATCCACGCGGCCTGTGACGGTTTCGGCACCCCGGTGCAAGTTTTGCCGACCCCGGGCCAGTCGCACGACATCACACGAGCCGTACCGCTCTTAGAGAGTCTGTCGGTAGAACACGTCGTCGCCGACAAGAGCTATGATGGCGATCGTGTGCTGGAGAGGATCCATGCTCAGGGCAGCCAAGCCGTGATCCCTCCCCAGAGCAACCGCAAAGTCCAACGACCTTACGATCGATAGCTGTACCGCGAACGCAATCGCATCGCGCGTCTGAAACAATGCCGCCGCATCGTCACCCGCGACGACAAAACCGCCCGCAACTTTCTCGACTTCCTTCACTTGGCCGCTTCCATGATCCTCTTCGCGTGTATGTCAGCACGGCCTAATTTCCATTCAACTTAGCGAAGCGGTTGGTCGTAACGTACTTTCACGCTGGTTTGAATTCCGCCCCGCGGGGTGAATGTGGCGGCAATCGTCATCCAGCGTGGCTGAGTTGCCGCCACCAAATCATCGAGGATGCTGTTCGTGACGCTTTCGTAAAACGCTCCATGATTGCGATATTGCTGGAGGTACAGCTTCAGCGATTTCAGCTCAAAGCAGAGCCGATCTGGGACGTAAGTGATTGTCAGCGTGCCAAAATCTGGTTGACCTGTCTTTGGACAGACCGAAGTGAATTCCGGGCAAACAGTGACGATCTCGTAATCGCGCTGCGGATACGGGTTGTCGAACGTTTCCAAAATCGCTCGCGAAATATCGCTCATGTCGGATTGATCTCCGATGCCGTTGGCTACTGGTGAGAAAAAACCCGGACCAAAGAGGTCCGGGTCGGTCGCAAGTATTCACACAATTCAACGTCGAAGGATTACTTTTTCTCTTCGGCCTTCTTTTCGGCGGGCGGAGGCGGAGCAGCCGGCTCTTCATAGGGTTTCTTGGCTGCGGCCGGAGCCGGAGCAGCGGCGGCAGCACTCGACGTGCAGCACGCGGCTTGAGCTTGGCAGCAAGTTGGTGCCGCCTTCTGGCAGCAGGTCTGAGCGACCGGCTGGCAGCACTTCACTTTGACCTTCTTGCATTTAATCGGCTTGCAGCAGTCTTTGGCTTCTGCGCCCACGGGCAGAATCAAACCGGCTCCCGCAACCAGGCACCACAACATGCGTTTCATGGAATCGTCTCCCTGTTCAGAAAATCTTTCGTGAGTGCGTCACGACCTTCACGGCGAAGCCAAGCGACCTCCGTCTGTCGACCAAAGACCTTCTCCGGCTCGCTCGCCACATCTTGGAACGGCCACATGATGAAAGCTGACTCGACGAGCGGCAAGGGCGCGCGACGGTCTTCCAAGGGATGTCAATGGCAATGATTGCGTCGTAACGATTGGATCGAGTGATGAATTTCGTCACCAACGGGCTGAGCATTTGCCTTCAAATCGCTGATCAGCTTGTCACGAATCAGCATCTTGCGACTCCGTGCACGAGAGTCGCGACTCGAATTCGGACTCGGTCAGGACCGGCACTCCCAGTTCCTGCGCCTTTGTCAGTTTGCTGCCAGCATTCTCACCCGCGACGATGAATGAAGTCTTTTTCGAGACGCTGTCGGACGGCTTACCGCCGTGTTGATGGATCAGCTCTTTGATTTGGTCTCGCGAGAATTTTGTCAGAGTGCCGGTGACGACAATTGTCTGCCCTTCGAATCTGCGCGGGCTGGAGTCTGTCGGGCGTTCGGGGATCGGTTCGCCGAAATACAGACCGAAGCCCCGCAGTTCTTCAATCAATTGGCGTCCTGATTCCGAGGTGAGTTCTTCATGAATCGACTTCGCGATCACGACGCCGACTTCGTCGACAGTTGCCAGCTGCTCCTCGCCCTGCCGCATAATCTCATCGAGTGTGCCGAAGCGATCCGCCAGAATCTGGGCGGTCCGCGTGCCAACATGTCGGATGTTCAATCCGACCAACAGCCGCCACAACGAACGGGACTTCGACTCTTCAATCCCCTTCAACAAACCTTCGGCCGACTTTTCACCCATTCGGTCAAGAGCCAGCAATTCCTGGCGGCGCTCGTGCAACCGATAGATGTCCGGCAGCGACTTGACGAGTCCGCTGTCGGTCAGTTGCTCGACCAACTTGCTGCCGAGTCCCTCGATGTCCATTGCGCCGCGCGAAGCGAAGAACCGCAACCACTCACGCAGTTGAGCCGGACACTGGGAATTCGGGCAGCGAATGTAGACGCTCCCGTCATCTTGAGTCGCCTCGGTGTTGCAGACTGGACAATGAGTCGGAAACTTAAACGGCTGCTCGCTGCCGTCGCGGCGATGTTCTTCAACACGCACGACGTGCGGAATGATCTTGCCCGCTTTCTCGACCACGAGCCAATCGCCGATCCGCAAACCGAGCCGTTCGATTTCGTCGCGGTTGTGCAGGCTCGCTCGTGAAACTTTCGTGCCGGCGATCTCGACAGGAGTGAGATGCGCGACCGGAGTTAACGCGCCCGTTTTGCCAACTTGCACTTCGATCTGTTCTAGTCGCGTCGTGGCTTCGTACTTTTCCCATTTGTACGCGATAACCCATCGCGGAGCTTTGCTGGTCCGTCCCAGTTGTTCGCGCTGCTCCAGCGAGTCCACTTTGATGACCAGCCCATCGACCTCGAAGTCCAGTGAGTGCAACTCGCCCATCAGCTCGTGGGCGTAATCCAAAGTCTTGTCAATGCTGGGCAGAGTCGCCACGCGCGGTGTCGTCGGTACGCCCCAACGTCGCACAGCCGCCAGGAATTCGTGGTGCGTTTGATAGACGGCGTTTTCGCTGAAACCGACGCTGTGAGCGAAAAATCGCAGCCGCCGTGCCGCGCAGAGTTTCGGGTCGAGCACCTTGAGCGCCCCTGCGCATGCGTTGCGCGGATTTGCGAACGGCTCTTCGCCGGCGCGAATCTGCTCGGCGCGGATGTGCGCAAAGTCGGAGTTCGCGATGTAAGCCTCGCCGCGAATTTCGATCACCGGCGGGACATCGTTCCCTTCCAGCCGCAGCGGCACGCCACCGATTGTCCGCGCATTGTTTGTGACATCGTCACCGCGGCGGCCATCGCCGCGAGTTACCGCCGTTGTCAACAAACCACGCTCGTAGACCAACGCCAATGAGACACCGTCGATCTTGAACTCGATCGTGTAATCGGGCTGTACGTCTTCACCCAGCCCTTTGCGGACGTCCACATCGAACTTGCGGACACCGGACTCCTCGTAGACGTTTTCGATCGACAGCATTGGCACGCGATGTTCCACCTGCGTGAAACCTTCGATCGGTTCGCCGCCGACTTTGTGGGTCGGGCTGTCGGAAGCATCGAGTTCCGGATGTTCTCGTTCGATCTGCTGTAATCGCTGGAGCAACCGGTCATATTCGAGATCCGAAATCTCCGACTTCGCTTCGACGTAGTAAAGCCGATTGTGCCGCGAGAGTTCAATTCGCAGTTGCTCAACTTCTGCTCTCAACGCAGCGATCATAAGGCTCTTTCAAAAATCTTGGCCTCGCCCATCGGACTCACTCCACGGCAGGCCGACGAATCCTGATTCGACGGCTCTGGCCGAATTGGGACAAGCTGTCGTGACGACCAGCATTCGCTCAACAAAAGCGGCGAGGATTGCTCCTCGCCGAGGTTTAGTCATTGTGGGAATTACTTCGACTTGCGGAGTTAGTATTCGCCGATGCGTTCGCCACCTTCACGAGTCACCAGAGCTTTTAAGATTTTGAAATTCACATTTTTTGAGATCCCGCGAGTCGAGCCATCGGCGAGTGCGAAATTGCAGCTATCCGAGTGCCAACTTCCGAATCCGAAGAAATGAATTCCTGAAGTTGTCCAATAGGTGTCGAACGAGGCGGGTCGCATCGTCGGAAGCTGGCCATCCGTTCCGCGATCCGAAATGTCGTCGTTATTGTCGTCGGCGACACGTGCACAACAACTATTGCCGTCGCCCCAGAAGCCCATCAGCGATTCCCCCAGCAGGAGCGTGTTCGATTCTCCATCGCGGATCATGCGAAATGAGACGGCACTGTCCGGATACAACATGCCAGTGCCCGGAGCCGTCCCCATGTTGCCACGATAATTGGAGTAGCCGTATCCCTGTGGCCGACTCGGCGGCAGTGAATTGGATGGGCAGGTGTAGCTGCTGATCGACTGTTGGCAGGCAACCATATTATCAGTGGCCATCGGGTTCATTTGGTCGAACTTTGGCCTGTTGAAGTTCACGCCGACGGTCGTCAATCCCATCTGAGGCAGAATCATCGATTGCCAGCTCCAACTGTCCGAGTAAACCCAGTCGACCAGTTGCACTTGTTGCACCTGACCGCTGACTTGCGGGCCAAGCGGAATCGTGATCGGAGCCATTTGGAACGCCAGTGCAATCGACGGCTGGGCACTGGTGATGAGACCCGATGGGAAAGACTTATGCACGTCGTGGTAGTTATGGCAGGCAAGGGCCATTTGCTTGAGGTTATTCAAGCATTCGGTACGTCGAGCCGCTTCGCGGGCTTGTTGCACAGCCGGCAACAGCAACGCGGCCAGCAGCGCGATGATTGCAATCACGACCAGCAATTCGATCAACGTAAACCCAGATCGGATGGAGGCCGATGAGCCGGCGGTGCTACAAAATTCGACCTTGGGGTTCTTCATAAAGCGATCTCCGGCCACAGTTGCGAGTTGCCCGCGAAAGAGACTGGAGCGTATCAATCGGAAAGTGCGTGTCAATCGAGGAAGTTACGCCAGGTTGAGTACTTGCGCGAGCTGAGCTGATGCGACAACGATGGACTGCGAGCCGGCCTGGTGGGTGCTCGGAACAGTCGCATTCCGGCTTCTTGTGGAGTGCGTCCTCCTTTGCGGACGTTGCACTTCAAGCAAGCGCAGACAATGTTGTCCCAGGTAGACGGCCCGCCACGGCTACGCGGCACAACGTGGTCCAGGCTGAGATGGTTATTGCCGAATTTCTTCCCACAGTACTGGCAGCGGTTCTCATCCCGCAAAAAAACATTCCGGCGATTGAACTTGACCACGTTGCGCGGCACTCGGTCGTAATCCAACAGCCGGATCACGCGAGGCACTTGAATGACGAATGACACGGTCCGTATCCAATCGTCCCATTCGCAGTATTCTTCGAGACAATACTTGGCGTCGCTCAATTCGCGCCAGCGGTCAAAATCGAATGTCTGGAATTGACCATCTTCGACGGAGACCACTTCGGCCAGACTTTTGTAAAGCAGCGTAAATGCTCGCCGCACGGACACAACGTGAACCGGAGCGTAGGCTCGATTCAGAGCCAAAACGCTGGCTTGCATCGCCGAAGTCGGACCGGAACAGACAGCAACACTAATTGGTCGTGTAGAAATCATGAGACCATTCCAACGGTCAGAGGCCGGAACGGTCGAATCTCGCTTCCCAAGCGCGGAAGATTCTAGCGACAGGTTTTTCGCCAAACAACAGCGACGCTTACAATCCAGCGGTCTGAGGATGGCCAATTTGACTTCGAGACGGTCATCGCGTGCCGCGGTACGCCGCTGGATGGAGAATGAACGATGAGAGTATGTTGGCCGGGATGCCTGATCCTGACGACGACATTGTGTAACGCATTCGCGTTTGCCGCTGAGAAGATCGACCTTGCTGAGCCCGAAGCGGACTCGCGAGTGAGGTTGGTGCGGAGCCATGTACAGGTCAGCGGACAGCTTCAAACGGCCGCTGGAGGCGGCAAGAAGATTTCGCTCAAACTCAATGCTGACGCACAATATCGCTTTTTTGAACGGCGTCTGAGCGGCGCTGGTCGCGATGCAGAGACGTTGCGAACGGCGCGGTTTTACCGGTTTGCCAATAACGAAGCCGAGGTCGCTCCGGCGGATTTACCAGCCGGAGCCGTCCCCAAGAAATCGACGTTAAAGCTCCCCGAAACGAAGCACCTGATCGTCGCACATGGACGCCGCGAAGGAGCAATGCTCTATAGCCCAACCGCGACGTTGACCTACGACCAACTCGATCTGATCAGCACGCCGGGCGACAGCCTGTCGCTCTTGAGTCTTTTGCCACGCGAAGAAGTTGCCGCCGGAGACTCTTGGAAACCAGAGACTTGGGCGGTGCAGATGCTGTGCGGCATCGAGGCCATGACCAAAGGCGAGATCACCTGCAAGCTGGAAGAAGCGGATCCCAAATCGGCTCGTGTCACATTCAGCGGCGCAGCCGAGGGTGCAACGTTGGGCGCACCGACGAACATGCAACTCACGGGAGAGTTCAACTTTGATCGTATCGCGAAGCTAATAACTCGCGCGCGTGTCAAGCAGACGGAGGCTCGTGCGATCGGTGCCGCCAAGCCGGGGTTGGAGGTGACGGCCACCGTCACTCTTGAACGCACGCTGGCGGAGGACAGTTCCGAAGCCAAGTTACTCAGCGATGCAGCGGTGGCAGAGCTTCCTGTCGAGCCTGCACCCGAAATGCAGTTCCTGCGATTCGAGTCGTGGGGCACTCGCTTTTATCATGACCGCGATTGGCACCAGTTTCATCAAACCAACGATGTCGCAGTCTTGCGGTTGATGGAGAATGGCAGCCTGCTTGCGCAAGTCAATGTCTCGCCAATCCCAGCCGCCGCCTCGGGAAGCCACACGTCCGAGGAGCAGTTTCAAACCGACATCCGGCAGAGCCTCGACAAGAAACTCAAATCGATTACCAAGGCCGAGTCCCTCAAGCCCCGCAATGCGACCGACAAGCGATTTTTATTTCGAGTGACCGTGGACGGTTCGGCCGACGGCGTGCCGATGACGTGGTTTTACCATCTTTGTGCCGCGCCGACTGGGCAGCAAGTTTCGTTTGTGTTCGCCGTCGAAACCAAGAACCTCGAAAAGTTCAACAACCGCGACCTCAGTTTGGTTCGCCTGCTGGAGTTCCTCCCCGCGCGGCCGGCAGCAAAGTAGCCGAGTCCCGCCCTACTCTTTCGTGGGCTTGGTTGTTTCGCGGCGTTTTTCTTCAACTGCGATGCGGTGCTCGTATAGCGGACCAGCGATGCGAATCGGGCGAATGTCGAGGTGAATATCAAGGACCGTGTAGTCCTCGCCGCCGAACTCTTCGGTGTACCAACCCTTGCTGTCGGGGCCGCGATAGAACCGAAACTCGAAGCCATCAGACGGTTGGTTCTTGGCATCCAGCCCGCTGAAGGCCAGGCCGATCGCTTCCGCTTTCTGGTTATCGATCAGGCGTCCGAGCAGATCAGCCACGGCCGCGTTTCCCAAAATGTCGGTGTAGAACATGCGATGGTCGAAGTACGGGTCGTAGTCGTCGGCATTGGGATCGAGCAGGATGTCGTCGAGTTTCTCTTCTGCAGGAGTCACGACGCGCGTGCGCAAATCGATCGAATCTCCACGGTCCAGGTAACTCAGCTTCACATTCTTCAGAGCAAAAATGTCCATGCTCGGATCTCGCTCGGCCTGAGAGATGTCCATGATCAGCACCCCTTTGTAGCCGATGACGCTGGCTTCGTAGCCCCGTTTCACGACGAGTGCAGTGTTCTCATCGACGCCGATGCCGAATGGAATTCCCTGCGAGTGCATCGCGACCAATGCGCGAGCGAATCGGCCGCGAACCAGGCAGTGCTGTTCGACGAACCAGCGCTTGTCCAGGAATCCCAACCCATCATCGAGTTCCTCACCCATGCTGACGCCGTTTTGCAAGATTTTCAGCGGCGGCGGTGCGTCGCGAAACATCACATGACTCATGATCGCTGCCCCAGCGCTGGTTCCAGCGATGACGCCGCCGCGACGGTACACATCCCAAATCGCATCGAGCATCGGAGTTCGTTGGCGATCGTCGTCCAGCAACGCATCAACGATTCGTCCTTGAGCTCCGCCGATGAAGTACACTCCAGTCGCGGCACGAACCCGGTCCACCAACTCTGGATCAAAGACGGCATCCTTGACGTCGAGATCGACTTCGTTCCACGAGACTGGCACGACAAACGCTTCCGCTCCCGCACGATTCAAAGTCTGCACGAGCTTCGCGCACGACTTGGCTGGTTGACCGCTGGCCGCTGTCGGAAAGACGGCGATCTTCGCTCCGTCGCCTCCCGCGAGTTCCACGATCGTGTCCCACAATTCGCGTTCACGAAATCGTTCCGACCCGCCGATGATGACCAGCGAACCTTTGGGGGCATCGGCCTCTTCCGCGACCGTCTTTCTCGCGGTCTCTTCCACGCGAGAATCCGCCGCATCGATGGCGGGCAAAAACGCGAGCAGGCAGAACCAAGCGATCGTGACTCTCACAGCGCTCTTCCTTTTTGATCGGAACGTCACCGGACGCAAATCAACCTCAAGAGCGAGAAGAGGTGTCGCGGTGCCACTCCTCGGACCACTTCCTTGCGGTTCGGGCAATCTCGTTCCGAGAGACTGCCAAGGGAGATGTACCCCCGCCGTCAAACTCCGTCAATTGGGTTCCTCGCGCTTCGGCCAACACTGCGGCAAACACTGTGGCTCACACTCAAGAGAGCATCGGGCGATTCGATTGTGAGCGTTCCGGCCGTAATTTTTGCGGAACCAAACTCGCTGGCAAGCCAGCAAATTGCTCAATTCACGGGCGAAGGCGACTCTTGTGGCGTTGAACTCGTGTCGTCCACAGCCGGAGCCTGCAATTCGGACATTAATTCCGCTCGCCGCGCGGCGACCTCGGCATCAAACGACGTGACCACGTCGATCGCTTTGTCTCGCGAAGTCGCCAGCCCGATGATGAGGTATTGCGTCACCGCCAAGCCGTAGCACACCCAACCCGCTGCGCCGAGTTTGAACACTGTGACAATCGCGAACACCGGCGAGGACCGACTGAGATGCACACTCGCCACACCCCACAGCCACGCCCGCCAGGTCTGCCTGATCTCCCGACAGGCCATCAAAAACCGCGTCGATTTCAGCTTGGGGGGACCAGGATGAATAAATCGAAACAACTCCTGATCCGGCATCCCTTCGATGCAACCGATGGCCAGGAACAGTCGCAGCGCGAACAGCACCACGTCCAGTTCCTGTTCGTGCCACTTGGTCTGAAACAGGATTTCCTCCATGTTGTGCGTCGCGAACAGCAGCAGCACGGACGCCCGAAACCATTGCGACAGGTCTTTCTCCAACTCCTGGCTGATTACGTCGACGCGCAGCAGGTACTTCAGCAGGAAGCGGAATATCGGAATCGCGATCAGCCTCAACAACATCCGAGTGAGCGGCTTGGTGATCAGCCGCAGCCCCGGCAAGTTGAACAGCCACTGGACGAGATTTCCCAAGACTCACCTCGCAGATTTCGGTTCCGATCGCGCTCCAGAAGAGTGACTCGGCGAAGCGCGAGTCGCAAGTCACGGCCCCGATTCAACCTTTCTCCAGTTGGGCAAAGGTGGCCGAAGGCCGGAGGAGGGCCTCAATGATCAGTTGCTCACATTCTACAATTTGCGCCCCTCACCCCAACCCACTCCCCAAGGGAGAGGGCAAGACGCATCGCTGCTCCGCGACAGTTGCTCCACGCAAACTCCCATCTTGTTCGCATTTCGGCGATGTGGGATAAATCTTGGCCGATCGTCACTCTTACCCGGAAAAGGATGTCCGCGTGTTGGAGCCTCCTTCCACCTCGCTGCTCAAGACGCTTTCGACGCTGAAGCTTTGCTCGCCGCGCGATCTGCGGCGTTGTCGAGGCTACGTGCGGCGGTTGACACGCGACCTGCCGGCGTTCGATTCGATTTGGATCGACGCCCTGGTGCAGTCGCGACGGCTGACCGCCTTTCAAGGGCAGTCTTTGGAAATGTCGCAGGGGGATCGCCTGCAAGTGGGGCCGTGCCTCTTGCTGGAGCGACTTGGCGGCACCGCGACTGCCGAGACGTTTCTGGCTCGACGACGCGACGCCGATGATATTTGTGTGCTGAAGCTGACCTCGACCGCTCCGGAACAACTCCGTTCCCAAAGTGAGTTGCTCTCCAATTTAGTCGTTATTGGATCGGACATTTCACATCCGGCGATCGTGTTGCCGCAGGCGACACAGGTCGTCGAGTGGCCGTCGGCTGGTGACACTCGATTAGTGTCGATCAGCCAGCATGTACGCGGTCCGCACCTGGCCGAGTTGCTGGTACGAAGGGGGCGATTCCCAACGTCAATCGTCATCGAAATCGGTCGACAATTGTTGGATGGTCTGACTGCACTCGAGAAGTGCGGCCTTGTGCATGGCGACCTTTCGCTGACGAATGTCCGCATTACTCCGCAGGGTCAGTCGGTGTTGGTCGATGCGGGGTTGGTCTCCGTGTTTCGGCCTGAATTCAGTTTTCACACGATCCGCTCGGCGGAGCGTTATGACGGATTGGCCCCCGAGCGGATCTCCGCTGGCCTGCCTCCCTCCAGTTTGAGCGACCTGTACTCACTGGGTTGCTTGTTGTGGCAGTTGCTCGCAGGACGGCCGCCGTTTGCAACGGGAGACCCGTTGGCCAAGGTCGCGGCTCATCAAACACAAGCCATCGCCGATGTGCGCGAGTGGGTTCCTGACGCTCCCGAATGGCTGGCCAAGACGCTGCTGCGTTGGACGGCCACGAATCCCGCCGCGCGCCCGCGTTCACTGTGCGAGGCGGCGATTGACTTCGGTCGACCGGCTCACGGTGGACGACGTCTGTTAGCGAGTTTTCGCGGCGAGTTCGATCGTTCGACGCCACGCAAGCCGCGGACGGAATCGAACTCACGCTGGCCGTTGACGGTCGCGGCCATCTTCGTGATGTCGGGAGCCGCGTTGTCGCTGCTCGATCAAGGGGCTCGAAACTTCGTGCTCTCGCTGACGCGACCTCGTGCGGAAATCAGCACTCACGAAACACATCGTCAACCGTTCGAGGAATCACCGAACTTTGCCCGCGAACCGCAACCGCTGCCTGCGCCGGATGCGTCCGGTCGCATCGTGCTGGTTCCAAACGGTCGTTATCTGGCCGAAGACATCGCTGGCAGTGGCAGCTTGCAAATCGTCGGTGAGGAATTACATCCGGCGGAGATCGTCATTTCCGATCGCGCGTTGTCGTTGTGGGCCGAACGCATTCAACTGAGTCATGTGCGTTTCACGAAGCAGCCGTCCGCGAGGGATCCTTCGCCCTCGATGTTGATCGCCGACTGCCAAAAACTGGAAGTCCACAAATGTCGCTTCGATCAGATCGGAGACGACTCGACTCAGACTCGTCATCGCGGGGCCGCACTCGCGTGGCGACCACAAGAATCTCGATCGCGCCGCGAGACACAGGTTGTCCTGCGAAACGTCGTGTTCACCGGAACCATCTCTGGCGTGTACCTGAATACTCCGCCCAACCGATTCACTGCCGAGAACGTGCTGAAAGTCGGCCACGGCGATTTCGTCCAACTGAGTGACCCCGGTGCCGCCGATTGCATCTATGAACTGCGGCGCGTCACTTTGCGCGGCACTGGCCCCCTGCTGCGCTGGTGGACAACTCACGAGACCACGCCGCTCAGTCGACTGACCCTCGCTGCCACAAATTGCGTCTTTGACCTGAGCCGTTCGGCGTCAGGGGAGACTCGTCCCGCGTTGATAGCCTGGATGACTGGGCGGCTCCCTACCAATTGGAAATCAGCGATCGACTGGCAATTGGAGGGGATTCTTGTTCCCCCTGAAATTGACGTGATCACTCGCATTGCTCCGTCGACTGGCCGGCGAATGTCCATCGACGAATCGCAACTCAACATCGACGGCCTCGTCGCGGCGCGGTTTGATTTCGCAGGTTCCGCGACGCCACAGCCCGAAGACTCCGTCGTGCACACCAGTGACGCTCCGCGGGCTTCCGCCTCAGTTCCGGGAATCGAATCCGACTCGCTCCCTCAAGCGCCGTGAACTCGCAGTCGCTGGCCGCCGCGAAAGTATGGGGCGGATTCATTCCACCAATCCGGCTTCGCGAGACCACGCAACCGTCGTGCGCATCGCCTCGGTGAAGTCGGTCGGAGGATCGTACCCCAGTAGTCGCCGGGCCTTGTCGATGCTGTAGTCCAAATTCAAGCCGAGGAACTTGATTCGCGCGCTCGACAGCAAAGGAGCTTCTTGTTTGCCGAGCATTCGATACGCGGTTTCCATGAGGTTCGCCAGCATTTTAGCGACCGGCAACGGAACGTTTTTGGTCGGCGTCGGCAGGCCGGCGGCTTCGCAGATCGTGCCGATGAACTCACGGCGCGAGACCAAGCGGTTGTCGGTGATGTTGAATAGTTCACCGACGATCTCGTCTTTTTCGATCGCCAGGAAGATCGCTGCGATCAGATTGCCAACGTAAGTGTTGTTGAGCAATTGCTGACCGCTGCCGAGAAATTTGAATCCGCCGCTTTTGATGCGAGCCAGCAATTTTGGCAGGATTGTGCGATCTCGCGGGCCATAGATGAAACCCGGTCGCAAGATCACAGCCGGTAGTTGCCGATCGCGAATGTGGTCGCGCACGAGGTTCTCCGCTTCCACTTTTGTCAGCGTGTAACCGTCGATGCCTGTCGTACTGACCGGCGTGAATTCATCAGTGCCGTAGTGGTCGCAGGCGGGATACACGCCCAGCGAACTGATGTGGATGAACCGCTTCAACGAACCACTCGACTCGGCGGCATCCAACAGAGAACGCAGACCGTCAACATTGACGGTGCGGTACTCATCGGTCGGTCCCCAATCGCCGACCTTTGCAGCGCAGTGAACGATGACCGTCGCCCCTTTCACCGCATTCACCAAAGAGTCGCGACGGGTCATGTCTCCTGCGACCAACTCGACGCCCCAATTCGCGAGATCGGAAGACGGATTCGGCTGGCGAACAACCGCACGGACATTGAAGCCCCGTTTCCGAGCCTGCTCCGCCACATGACTGCCAACCAGTCCGGTGGCTCCAGTGATAAGAATGAGATCGCTTTCAGTGAGGATCAAGAGAGGCTCCGTTCTAAGTTCACGGTCGTCGGATTTGCCAGTTTCAGGGTCAATAGGGAGGGACGAGCGGTGCGCTGATTCCACCCTGCAATGACGAACTGTACGGGCTACTTCACGGCCAGCTTCGCGCCGCGATAGGCAGATAACTGCGTCGACTTCGATTTGAGCGCTGCGGCGAAATGGGACATCGCCGCCTCCTTCTGGCCGGCGACTAGCTTGCGTTGGCCGATGAAGAACTCGGCTTCGCAAATCTGCGCGTCGGAGACCGTCGGATCCTTATTGACCGTCTTGCGCAGATCGGGCTCGGACTGTTTGTCGCCGAGGTAAATCAACAGTTGATCGGGCCATTCCCGTTTGTCCTTGGGGATCGCCAGGTCTGCCGCGAACTTCGCATCGGCTTGCGCCTTTTGGTTCAGGGCCAGCATCGCCAGATACCGCCACGGCAATAGGAACCGCAACTTTGGATCGATCTCTGCCGCCTTATCGAACTCATCCAAAGCCGCCTGCGTCTTACCGGCGAAGTACAAGGCAAAGCCGAGTTCCGCGTGCCCGTAACTGTTCTTGCTGTCCCATTTCAAGACCTCGTTGTAGTCGGCAATCGCCCCTTGGACGTCGCCACGCAACAGCTTGCTGCCGGCCCGCAGTGCGAGAATACTTGGCTGCGCGGCGTTAAGTGTCAGCGATTGAGTGAAGTCGTTCTCGGCGGCCTCGTAGTTTCCCTTGTTCATCTGCACGAAGCCGCGATTGGCGATCGCTTCCAGAAAATTCGGGTCCAGCTCCAACGCCTTGGTGAAGTCCAGAATGGCTTCATCCGCTTTGCCGATGGACTGCTGGAAGAAACCACGGTTGTTGTAAACCAGTGGCAGATTCGGAAACACTTTGACCGCGTCGTTGTAGGCATTCATTGCAGCGGCGTTCTGTCCGGCGGCGGCGAGCGCGCCCCCCAAATCGACCCGCGCCCCCAAATGATTGGGAGTGATACGGATGGCCTCTTGATAGTCACCGATGGCTTTGGCGTTTTCTTGAATGGCAGTGTAGGCCAATGCTCGTTGATAGAGAGTGTTGGATCGTTCTTCCCCTTTGAGCGTCTGTTGCAAAAGCAGTTGCGTGGCAAAATTGACAGCCACTTCTGCGTGTACTCGCTTGTTTTCCAGAATCGACAGGTTCGTCATTCCTTTGAGATACGGCAGGTAGTAGTTGAAGTTGTTTTTCTGTTTGATAGCGATGGACTCTCTCGCGTCGGTGATGCCGTCTCGGACCATCGCTGATTCGCCAGTCGCCGCTCCCAGGTCGATTCGAGAACTGCCCCGCAGATACAGAGCGACATGGTCCTTGGGGTTTTGCATGAGTACTCCCGACATCAATTCGATCACCTTTTTGTGATCGCCGCGGCGGTAGGCTTGTTCGGCATCGTTCCGCGCCCCATTGTGCTGGGGAAGCAAGAGCGGGTCTCGCGGCTGACTGGTCGGCGAGGCGGTTGCCGGGATTGGCTTCTTGTCATCGCCTTGCGCGAACGCCGCTGCCCCCGCGAAGTTCAAAGCGAGTATTGCGAGTGAAATCTGGCTGAGCTTGAGCATGTCTTATCACCTCCAAATGGAAGGGATTGGTCGGAAAGAAGGTGGAATCTTAGAAGCCAGTCACATGATCGGACAGGCTGTGAGTGGTTAGATCAGTTGCTAGAGTACCCCGCCATTCGTGGGGCAGGTTTTCAACCTGCCCGCCCAGTCCTCGGCAGGTTGAAAACCTGCCCCACGAACAATTCCATGACCAGCATCCTTGGCCTCTCCGCTTTCTATCACGATTCCGCCGCGTGTCTCGTGGTCGATGGCGACATCGTCGCCGCCGCGCAGGAGGAGCGATTCTCGCGCAAGAAGCACGACGAGCGATTTCCGAAGCTGGCGGTCGAATACTGCCTGAGCGAAGCGGGACTCACCCCGGATCAGCTCGACTTCGTCGCGTTTTACGACAAGCCGCTGCTGAAGTTCGATCGCTTGCTGGAAACATACCTCGGCTTCGCGCCGCGCGGGTTCGTCAGCTTTGTCAAAGCGATGCCGATCTGGTTAAAGGACAAGCTGTATCTGCCGCGCACGATGCGCCGCGAACTTCCGGGCTACAAGAAACGCTTCGTCTTCACCGAGCATCACGAGTCGCACGCCGCCAGCGCGTTTTTCCCGTCCCCGTTCGAGCGTGCTGCCGTGTTGACCGTCGACGGCGTTGGCGAGTGGGCAACCGCCAGCATTGGCATCGGCGAGGGGAACCGCTTGCGACTCACGCACGAAATGCACTTTCCGCACTCACCGGGGTTGCTGTACTCCGCCTTCACCTACTTTTGCGGCTTCAAGGTGAACTCCGGCGAGTACAAGCTGATGGGGCTCGCCCCCTATGGCGAGCCGAAGTACGCCGACCTCATCCGCGAGAAATTGATCGACCTCAAGGACGATGGCTCGTTCCGCATGGATCAGTCGTACTTTAATTACTGCCAAGGTTTGACGATGACTTCGGCGAAGTTCGATAGACTCTTCGGCGGTCCTCCGCGTCAGCCGGAAACGCCGCTGACACAGCGCGAGATGGACCTCGCCGCATCGGTCCAAGTCGTCACCGAAGAAATTCTGCTGCGGATGTCGCGTCACGTCGCCGCGGTCACCGGCGAGAAGAAACTCTGCCTCGCCGGAGGTGTCGCGCTCAATTGCGTCGCGAACGGCCGCATCCTCCGCGAAGGCCCCTTCGAGGACTTGTGGATTCAACCCGCCGCCGGCGACGCTGGCGGAGCACTCGGAGCCGCGCTCTTTGTCTGGCATCAGTTGTTGGGCCGCTCGCGTCACACCAGCACGACGCGCCAGCAAGTGGTTGCCGCGAACGAACCCCTCGCCGGCGCGTCGGGCTGGTGTGGTGACTCCCAGCACGGCTCGCTGCTCGGCCCGCGTTGCGATGAAGCGGATATCAAAGCTTTCCTCGATGCGAAGGGGGCGAAGTACCTCCACTTCGACAACGAGGACGAGCTCTGTAATCACGTCGCCAACTTGATCGCCACCGAAAACGTCGTCGGCTGGATGCAAGGCCGCATGGAATTCGGCCCACGAGCACTCGGCAGCCGCAGCATTCTTGGGGACGCGCGCAGTCCGCAGATGCAATCAGCGATGAACGTGCGGATCAAATTCCGCGAGTCCTTCCGCCCGTTCGCTCCGTCGGTGCTCGAAGAGCGAGTCGCCGAGTTCTTTGAAACCCGCCCGCACGAGCAATCGCCGTACATGCTGCTCGTCGCCAACGTGCGCGATTCGAAAAGGACCCAACGATCGGCCGACACTCCGAAGCTGACCGGCATCGACAAGCTCAAAGAGTTGCGGTCGTGCATCCCGGCGGTGACTCACGTCGACAACTCCGCCCGCATCCAAACCGTCGATGCCGAGCGTCACGGCCGCTACTACCGCTTGCTGAAAGCGTTCGAGGCCCAGACCGGCAGCCCGGTCGTCATCAACACCAGCTTCAACGTCCGCGGCGAGCCAATCGTCCTGAACCACGAACACGCCTACCGCTGCTTCCTCGCCACGAACATGGATGCCCTCGTCCTCGAACGCTTCGTGCTGCTGAAGAAAGACCAACCCAACGCCACCGAGCAGACACTGGAAACTTACCTCAAAGAGTTCGCGCTGGATTAAATCGATCAATCAAACAGTCCGCTGACCGACTCGTTGCGGTGGATGCGGCGGATGGCTTCGCCGAGGAGGGGGGCGACGGTGACTTGGCGCAGGTTGGGAAGCAGCTTGTCGCCGAGGATCGGCAAAGTATTGGTAACGACGATCTCTTTGATCGGCGCTTCGCGCAGACGACCGACAGCAGGGCCGCAGAGGACCGCGTGGGTCGCGCCGACGTAAATCTCGGCCGCGCCGTGAGCCTTCGCCACGTTGACGGCTCCAACGATTGACCCGGCGGTCGTGATCATGTCGTCGAACAGCAGCGCGATTTTTCCGTCGATCGGGCCGCCGATCAGGTTGGCTTGTTTGGTTTCTGTCGCGCTGTAGCGCCGCTTGTCGACGATCGCCAGCGAGCCGCCGATGTTCTCCTGATGCTGCAACGAGCGTTTGATGCTCCCTTCGTCTGGGCTGACGATCACCAGTCGGTCTTTTGGAATCTTCAGGGATTGAAAATACGCATCCAGCGTCTTCGAGGCATACAGGTGATCGACCGGGCAATCGAAGAAGCCTTGAATCTGTGCGGCGTGCAGATCGACGCAGAGAATGCGGTTAGCTCCGGCTTTGGTCAGCAAATTGGCAACGAGCTTTGAGGTGATCGGCACGCGGCCGGCGTCCTTGCGATCCTGTCGAGCGTATCCGAAATACGGGATGACGGCGGTGATCCGTTCGGCACTGGCTCGGACGCAGGCGTCGATCAGGATCAGCAGCTCCATCAAGTTCTCTTGAGCGTTCGGCCCGGTCGGCTGAATGAGAAACACATCGCGACCGCGAATGTTGTGCTCAAGCTGCACGAAGATTTCGCCGTCGGGAAAGTTCGAGATCGTACACGGCCCCAAGTTGAGGCCGAGGTAATCGGCGATCTCTTGAGAAAGGGCGCGGTGTGCTCGGCCGCTGATCAGAGTCAGATGGTCGTACATGCGCAACACCGTTCCGATCACGGGTGAGAAAAGACCTTGGCAGCGGCCAAGGCTCGAGGAGTCACGGGCATTTCAGTCGTCGCGTGCGCAGCTTGTCAAGCAGCCGGAAGCTGTAATCGTTGCCGCACATCAATTCGCCGAGTTCACTCCGGTTGTGTGTCTTCGCCCGGCCCTTGGATCGACTCAATGGGCGGATCGGTTCCCGCTCCAACATACACCTTTACGGAATAGTTGCGGAAGATTCCCGACCAAGTGTAGGTTTCGATCGTTCGTGCGGCATACGGGTTCGCTCCGGCCGGGCTGGAGACAAGCTGGGGACTCCTTTGCACGGGAATCTTGTCGAATTCGGACTTCAGCAATTCGACGTCTTCACCTTTAGCTCGGATCGCTGCACGCCAAGCCTCGGAAGTGGTCTGAGCCGCTTGCTTGGATTGGAAGTCCAGCCGCGCGAAAACCAGCAACACGGCCAATGCACCGAAACCGACTCCGCGAATGATCCAGTCGCGAGTGGCTGACTTCGACGGCTTTATGGTCTTTGATTTGGCCATGACTGGTCCTCTAAAGTGAGCGGCGATGCATGAATTCCCGGTGAGATCATCCTCTTGAACTCGACGTATCAAACATCTTAGCCAACCTTTCTGAGACAATCGTCTGTACGCGGCAGACGTGGATATCCGCAACCACTGGACCCTGTTGATGCCTCGTCTCTTCGTTGGCAACTTTCATTTTGAGCACGAACTGACGGCGGTCGCCGGGTGGCATCCGTCGGTGGCATTGAAGCGGATTTCGGCCGAACGCGTCCCGTCTTGGATTTCGCTCGCGGAGGATGGCGATCTCATTTGGACGCCGGAGCCGGTTGCCGAAGACTTCTGGCATTCGCTCGCCAGGCAAGGTCTGCCGCGCGTCCGCGGAGTCGTTGATCTAAGCAGCGCCGCCAGGAACGTCGACGAGGTGGTCCCTTGGGGATGGTCGGCGCGGACTCGAGCGATCAGCGGTGCGATTGCTCAGCCGAGCGATTCCTCGGTGAGACAAGGGAACTCGCGGGAATGGTCCTTCGCAATGGAACACGAGTTGAGAGTTGCTCTGTTTGGAGCCGCGCGGCTCGAACGAATGGAAGACCTTGCGGAAGCCGTCCGTCGCTCCGCCAGCGAATTCGGCGAACCGGTCGTTGATCACGCGTGGGTCATCAAAGCCAACTTCGGAATGGCTGCGCGCGAGCGGTTGCTGGGCCGCGGATTGGCTTTCGCGCCAGCGCAAAGAACTTGGCTGAGTCGGCGACTTGATTCCGACGGAGCCGTCTACTTCGAACCATGGCTGCAACGCTGCGCGGAAGTTGGGATTCAATGGACGTTGCCGCCGCCCGGTCAGGGCAGGCCCAAATTGGAAGGAGTCACGCCGCTGTTGTGCGATCCGCAGGGAGGCTATCGCGGCAGCGAATTCTCGCTCGACACGAGCGTCCCGAACGAGTGGCAACGTGCGGTCGAAGTCTGTGAGCAAGTGGCGAAGCGACTGCAGTCACTCGGCTACTTTGGGCCACTCGGAATTGACGCGGCGATCTATGAGGATGCTACGGGAACTGCGCACGCTCGGCCGCTGCAAGACATCAACGCGAGATTCACGATGGGACGCCTCGCGCTGGGCTTCCGTCGGCTGCTGCGAAGCGGTGAATGTGGCGTCTGGCGACATGAACGCACCGCGGAACGGACTCCGCTCGCGACCGATGAGGCTGCGCGCGAGATCGACCTAACGCCTCCGCTGGTCGGTGGAACCACGCCGGCAAACGGCTCGCGGCTGTGCATTCGCCGAGCCGATTTCGCCGATCGACGCTGAAGCGGTTGGATTCACAGCCGTTGCATGACGGATCCGCGGATGAGCAGGTTACGATCGTCTTGGAGTCGATCTCGCTCACCTCTTGTGGTGGCGTCCTTTTCAACGCAAGTAGTCCGCCTTAGATTGGCCACCGAAATTAAATTCTCCCGGCGTACACTGGCAGCCAATGCGTATCGGCTCGCGGCACGGGTTTTTTCGGAAGAGAGGCAGCGATGAAACGGAAATGGTGGATGTTGGCAGTGGTGGCAATGGTCTCGTGGCTCGCCGCGGTCGGTTCACAGGCTGAAGACACCAAGAAAGATGGCGAGGGCTGGGTCAGCCTCTTTAATGGCAAAGACCTGACTGGCTGGAAGAAAAACGAGGACGGAAAATTCGAAGTCGTGGACGGGACGATCAAGGTCAGCGGCAAGCGAGCGCACCTCTTCACCGAAAAGGAGTTCAAAAACTTCGAGTACAAGGTCGAATGCAAGACAACCAAGGGGAGCAATTCCGGTCTGTACTTTCACACGAAGTTCCAAGAGGACGGCTGGCCGGCTTTGGGTTACGAAGCTCAGGTCAACGTCTCGCATACGGACAAGATCAAGACCGGCAGCTTGTACGGCGTCAAGAACGTCGGGGAGGTCGAGGTCAAAGACGACGAGTGGTACGAGACCTACATCAAGGTGGTCGGCCGGCACATCACGATCAAAATCAACGGCAAGACCACCGTCGATTGGGAGCAGCCGGAAGACTTCAAAGACAAACAATTCCCCGGTCGCAAGATCAGTACCGGATCGTTTGCGATTCAGGCTCACGATCCAAATAGCGTGGTCTACTTCCGCAATATCCGCGTGAAGCCGCTGGCGGACTAGTCAGTCACTTTGTTGACCAACGGGAGGGCGAGGCTCCCGCCGAGCCGAATCGAACTCCGGCTCGGCGAGAGCCTCGCCCTCCCCTGTTTGATTTCGGCCTTTGCCATGTTGCTCGGCTACAACACCAACGGTCTCGCGTTTCATCGCTGGCAGGACGGTCTCGAACTGCTGGCCGAGGTCGGTTACCAGGCGGTCGCGATCACCGTTGATCAGCATTGCTTGAATCCGTTCTCCGCGAACTTCGCGAGTGAACTTGCCGAGATGCGGCAAACCCTCAAACGCTTACGCTTACGGTCGGTGATCGAGACCGGAGCGAGGTTCTTGCTCGATCCACGCCAGAAGCATGAGCCGACGCTGATCTCGTCAACGGCGGAAGGTCGATCACGTCGAGTCGAATTTCTTTGCCGCTGCGTCGACATCGCTCACGAGCTAAATTCGGATGCTGTCTCGTTTTGGTCCGGCGTGAGCAAGACGGGCACTCTTGTCCGTCCTGAGTTTGGATCGGGCAAGAGTGACTCACCGACAGAAACTGCTGCTCAATGGTTGCTCGATGGCTGTCGCCGAGTCACCGACTACGCGGAGGCTTGCGGAGTGCAGCTCGCATTCGAGCCGGAACCGGGCATGTTGGTCGAGACCTTGGAGCAGTACGGCCGACTCGCTGAGCAAGTCGGCTCGCCGCGCTTCGGCTTGACCATCGACATCGGCCATGTTCAGTGCGTCGAAGAGGGTTCAATCGCCGATCAGCTGCGGCGTTGGGCGAAGCCGCTGTGTAATGTCCACATCGAGGACATGCGGCGCGGCGTTCACGAGCATTTGCGATTTGGCGACGGGGAGATCGACTTCCCGCCGGTCATGGCCGCGCTTCGTGAGATCGGTTACACCGGCTGCGTGAACGTCGAACTCAGCCGGCACAGCCACATGGCCTCCGAAATGCTCCGCGAGTCGTTCGAATTCTTGTCGAGGTTGTGATGCGTCCCTTGTTTGCGTTGCTCGCACTCTCGTATTGGTCTGCCTCGTTGCGGGCGGATGACTTCTCGCCGGAGCTTGTTCGCTTCAAGCAGCACGGCGACAAGCCAGTCTTTACCGCCGCGGGATCGGGGACTTGGGAGGTCAAGATTCGCGAGCGCGGTTGGATTCATCTCGATCCGACGGCGGACGGGACGGACTCCGCGAAGCCGAAGTATCGGATGTGGTACACCGGCTACGACGGGACTCGCGAAGGGATCAAGCGATTGGGTTATGCGACCTCGGCTGACGGCATCGCCTGGACGCGGCACAAGGACAATCCGATCCATGCGCAGCATTGGGTCGAGGACATGTCGATCGTGCCTCACGGCGGTGTCTTCCACATGTTCTCCGAAGGCAAAGACGATCAAGCGCAATTACTGACCAGTCGCGACGGTGTGAAGTGGCAGCGCGCTGGGCAACTCGATGTGCGCAAGGCCAGCGGCGAACCGATTGAACCGGGACCCTATGGCACACCGACCGCGTGGCTGGAGGACGGCGTGTGGCATTTGTTTTACGAACGCAGCGATGCTGGCGTCTGGCTGGCCACGTCGCGCGATCTCAAGGTCTTCACGAACGTCAGTGATGAACCGGTGCTGCGGCCAGGCCAAGGTCTGCACGATCGAGACTTGATCGCCATGAATCAAATCGTGAAGCACAAAGGGCGGTACTACGCCTACTATCATGGCTCGGCGAAGGGCGAGACGCCGTCGTTATGGAGCACTTGTGTTGCAGTGTCCGACGATCTGCGAACTTGGAAGAAATACGACAACAATCCGTTGCTGCCGCGCGAACTGAATCGTTCGAGCGGCATTATCATCCGCGACGGCGAACGATTTCGGCTCTACACCATGCACTCGGAAGTCTGGCTGCACGAGTAGGGGTTGGGAATTGGGGGTTAGTAAATTCCCCAAATCCCCAACCCCTGACCCCTCACGATGTCATTGGAACTCCTCAATCCCTGGATGCTGGCGGGCTTGGCGGGCGTCGCTTTGCCAGTGATCGCGCATCTGTTAAGCAAGAAGAAGTACGACATCGTCTCTTGGGGAGCGATGCAGTTTCTGAAGCTTGGCCAAGAGACTCGGCGGCGAGTCTGGTTGGAGGATTTGTGGCTGTTGCTGCTGCGGATGGCGTTGGTGGCGTGGTTGGCGATCGCGTTGGCTCGGCCGTGGGTTTCGGCGAAGTGGTTGGGGGACATTGGGCCGCAGCCGAATCGGGATATCGTGCTGATTCTCGATGGCTCGTACAGCATGGCTTGGGAGGCGACTGCGATTACACCGCAGGAGCATGCGGTGCGTTGGATCGACAAGTTCCTGGGTCAACTACGACCGGGGGACACAGTCGCTTTGCTGGAAGCTCGCGAGCAAGTTCGCACGCTGATCGAACCGCCGACGCGCGACGCGAACCGCGTGCGTGACGTGCTCAAGCAACTTTCGCCGCCGACCGGGACCGCGAACTTTCCGGAGGCGTTGTCGCATGCCGTCAAGCTGCTCAGCCGGACGAATCATTTGCGGCGCGAGATCGTGCTGCTGACCGATGGGCAGTCGCAAGGTTGGTTTTCGGAAGACTCGAATCTCTGGTTGCGGCTCGACGATCTCAAGAAGCAATCGTCGGTCACGCCGCATTTGTGGGTCGTCAACGTTCTGGAGGCCGCCGAATCGGACGGCCAGGCAATACCGGGCGGGGGCGAGCGACTGAACTTTCATGTCGAGCGATTGCATCCGTCACGTGAATTGTCCGTGCCTGGATTTCCGGTTCGTTTTCAAACGCGAGTCCGATTCAGTGGCGGCTCGACGAGCGTGACTCGGCAAGTGCATTTTGAAGTTGATGGGCAACGGCTGGCCGAGCGAACGCAGTCAGTTACGCTCTCACCAGATGGCGAAGCGAACGTCGAGTTCGAACATCGCTTCGAGGCGACCGGCTCGCACCTCGTACGAGTGGCCCTCGATGCCGACGACTTGCCAACGGACAACGTCAGCGAAGCGGTGGTCGTCGTGTCGGAGGCGGTGCCCGTGTTGCTCGTGGATGGCGACCCCCGGCCGGAACCGGTGCAAAGCGAGACATTTTTCATTCACGCGGCATTGGCGGCGGCTGGCAACGAAACGCCGTGGGTCCAACCGACAACCGTGAAATGGACCGAATGGACGCCAGCGTTTCATGTGAATGGGGCCGCCGCGCTTTCCGCCGAGCCGCTGCCTGGTTCGGAAAAGGCCGCTCCCAAAACGGCGCGGCGGGAGTCTCTCCCTCTGGAGGAAAAGCCTGCGTTCAACGACCTCGATAAGTACGCAGTTGTCATGTTGGCAAACGTGCCGAAGCTGACCGATGCTCAGCTCGCAGCTTTGACGGATTATGTCCGGAGGGGCGGTGGTGTCGGATTCGCGCTGGGCAATCAGATCGACAGGGATAGTTACAACCATCGGGTCTTTGCCGACGAAACGGGTTTGCTGGGAGTCTCGCTGAAAGGCATTGAGTCGGAGACTCCGGAACAGCGTGAACTGGGGGTGATGATTGCCAATGCGTCACTCGAATCGCCGTGGCTGCAACGCTTCCGAGTGGAACGGGGCGCGGCCTTTACGACGGCTCGGTACAGTCGTTGGTGGACAGTGGAGGTCACGGAAGGCGGCGAAGACAAGGGGGATGGCGGAAAGCAGGAGGCAGAAGGGAGTGACGAGTCGGAACCGAAAACGATTGAGCGTTCGCCGGCAATCGCGCTGGCTCGATTGCAGTCCGGGGTGCCGTACCTTGTCGGTGGTCAGTTTGGTCGCGGGAATGTGTTGCTGCTGACGTCGCCACTGGATGCCGATTGGAACACTTTGCCGGCCCGGCCGGACTTCGTGGCGTTCGTGCATGAGTTGCTCTTTCAGCTCGCATCGCGTCGTGGCGAACGAAACCTTACCGTCGGACAGCCGCTCGTCAGTCCGCTGCCGAATGCGGTTGAGCCGGTTGGGGTGGGAACTGTGGTGAACTTCGTTTTCGAAGGGCCGGATGGGGAACCGCATGAGTCGAAGATCAGCGGCGAGGGAGCTTCACGGCTGTTAGTGTTCGACAACACATCGCTGCCCGGCGTGTATGTCTTGCGTCGTCGTGAGCCGGAGGACGAGAAACGACTGGCCGGCAAAGAGGAGCCGGATTCCAAGCCGATTGCGCTGGTAAAAGAGAAGCTCCCCAAGCCGCTGGCCGCACAAGGCCGTGAGCTATTCGTGGTCAATGCGGATCGGGCCGAGTCCAATCTCACACCGCTGACAGACGAGCAAATCGCTACGATCACCGCCGACGAACGCTTGCAGTTCATTCGCGAAGGTCGCGAGATTCAAGCGGCAGCCTCCAACGAATTGCCGCGGCACGAGCTGTGGCAGGTGCTGTTTCTGGCGCTCCTCGCGTTGCTAGTCGGCGAAGTGCTGCTGACTCGCAAGTTAGTGCGCGGCGGACATGTGGCGGCAGACGCCTGAGCTGCCGACCTCTGCGCATCGCCGCATCCGAGCGACTTGGACAAAGTCGTCAGATCTCTTTGAACTGCGCCGCCTTCCCGAATGTGGCGCCATCCCTGCAGCGTCATGCTTAGTCCTCAAGTCCGTATCAACCGAGCGTTCGATTTGTTGATTCAAGGAGCCGCTCCGTTCGTCGAACCGGAACTTCAGGGCTGTTATCGCGACAACTGGCAAGAGGCGCCGCGCAGCAGCTTTCGCGAAGATCGCAGGATTGCGATCAACCAAGGGAAGTCGATTCGCTGGGACACGCACTCGCCGCTGACTGTGATGTGGGATCAATAGAACGGGGTGTTCCGCCACAAGCGAGGGTTCTCGAACGCAGGCTTGTCAGTGAACTGCGTGAGTACCGCAATCGTTGCACAAATCAAACGCGGGTTGAATTTGAAGACAGCGATCGCATCCCGGACAGTGTTGAATGACTGCTCAAAGCTGGCGGAGCCGCAGGGGCTCAAGCCGTTCGTCAGGAACGAGTCGCGTTGGTGCGAGAAGAACTTTCCAAAGAACTCAACCACACGTCGAAGGCGATGCTCGCACGCCGCAACTTTGGAGAAACGCTGGCGGTCTACATCGTCTGCGCGGCCGCTCTGTCGTACATGGTCATCGCCGAGTGGGGATCCGCCGGTCGGATCATCGCCGTGTTGATCGTGATCTTGTTCGCGCTCCTGACCGACAAGCGACTGCAGCCGCTTGGCCCGCACGAGT
>Ga0194120_10000270_pt1 | contig 95014 bp, 85 predicted proteins | sample TA2MahCa65mmetaG_FD_148642 | JGI IMG/M metagenome (GOLD analysis project Ga0194120, IMG submission 148642) | Freshwater microbial communities from Lake Tanganyika, Tanzania - TA2015019 Mahale Deep Cast 65m | ecosystem: Environmental > Aquatic > Freshwater > Lake | place: Tanzania: Lake... | reverse complement strand
ACAGGTCCTTGACCTTCACCCCGGCATCGGCCTCCCGCAGGAAGCCCACAATCTGCGCTTCGGTAAATCGCTTCTTCATCGCCCGACCCTTTTCCCTAAGGCCGGACGCTAAACCTAAACGCTACTCATTTGTGGGGGGACGTCGGAGGTACTCAACGCGGTGCGCGTTGAGCAATCTCAAGAAATCTTTGAAGTCGGTTTGGAGCCGGGTCATAACCGTGCACCCAGCACCCAGCACCCGGCACCAGGAACAGCACCATGAACCAAGAACCGATGAACCATGAACACTACCTGGTGCGCCGGAAGCCGATACCGAGCAGCACGAAAAGCGGCGCAATGACGAGATTGGCAAGCGTCAGCACTTCCCATCGCCAGAATTCGGCCACCGGCACGCCCAGGGTGGCCACCATGAAGAGGCAGGACGGGTGCCAGGGCACGATGGGTTCGAGCATCGTGCCGTAGTCCTCAATCGACCGCGAAAGGATGCGCCTGGGCACGCCGTGTTCGTCGTACTTGGTGCGGAACGCATCGCCCACAATGAACGACGTGGCGTACTGGTTGGACGTCATCGCGTTGGTGACCGCCGTCGCTCCCAGTGACGCGAGCACGGTGGACGTGCCCGTCCGCGCAAAGCGGAAGACCCGCCTGACCACGATGGACATGGCGTCGATGCGGTCGATGATGCCGATGAAAAAGAAGACCAGGAACGCGACGAAGATCGCTTCGCGCATCGAATAGAGGCCGCCGCGCGACACGAGCGACGCGACGCCCGCAGGCACGTCAGTCGCCCACGGGGCCATCGTGGCCGAGAAGCCCGTCGTGATCGATGCGGCGACGTCAGCCAGCGTGAACGACTGCGTGAGCAGGGCGAGGACCGCGGCCGACAGGATGCCCGCGCCCAACACGGGAATGGTCGGCATCTGACGCAGGGATCCATACAACACGACGGCCGGCGGGATCAGGAGCAGCGGCGAGAAGTGATACATCTGCTCGAGTCCGGCGAGGAACGCGGCCGACTCCGCAGTGGTGGCGCTGCCTGACGGGGTATACAGCAGGCCGACCACGGTATAGACCGTGATGGCCACAAGCGCACTCGGCACCGTCGTCCACAACATCGCGCGCACGTGATCGAAGAGATCGACGTCGGCACCAAGTGCCGCCATGTTGGTCGTGTCCGACAGCGGCGAGAGTTTGTCGCCGAAGTACGCGCCGCCGACGACCGCGCCTGCAGTGATCGCCAGGTCGGCGCCCACCGACATCGCGACGCCCATGATGACCACGCCGACCGTGCCGGCCGATCCCCACGAGGTGCCGGTCAGCGTCGAGAAGATGACGGGGATCAGGAACGCGAGGAGATAGAGCCACTCAGGTGCGATCAGCCTGATGCCCCAGTAGACGAGCATCGGGATGATGCCGGCCACCATCCAACTGCCAATCAACATGCCGATGGCCGCCAGGATGAAGAAGCCGGGGATGCCGCGGCCCATACGCGCGACGATGGATGTCTGGATATCGGCCCAGGAGTGCCCCATCCTGGCGAGGAGCGCGACGGCGAATGCCGACGCCAGCGGGAAGACCACCTCGAGTGGCAGCGACGGCTGACCAAATGCCAACGGGCGGAGCACCATGCCGTACACGATGACGACCGTCAGGAAGACGATCGGTAGTGCGGCCTGGAGGAACGTGGCGGGCCGATGAACCATGAACCAGGGCGCGCGCGAGCGCGCGCGTCAGCGTCCCGCGAGCGCGCGTCCTTTGGCCACGGCGCGGAACGCGGCGTCGTTAAACGCCTGGAGGATGCCGACCGTGAAGCCCTGTTTGTAGCGGGCCTCGATGTCGTTTTCGTTCACGGGATACGCGCAGGCCTTATTGAACTCCCTGCACGCGTCCGCGATCTTCTGAATCGCCGCCTCCCACGCCGCATCGTCTCTCACGCGACGGCCTTCGGCGTTGGTGGTGGAGAAGACGCCCCCGAGTGTGCCGGCGCCGGCCGCGATGACGCTCAGGCCGGGCACCTGCGCGATCTCGCGGATGTTCGCGAGGCCTTCGTGCGACTCGATGATCGCCCACACCACGATTTCGCCTTCGGGATTGAGCGGCCAGACGTCAGCCTTGCGGCGATACTCGGCTTCGCTCAGTCCCCAGTACTTCGGCGCGTTGCCGACGTTCTCCGGACGTGTGCCGCCCTTCGACTTGAAGCGCAGCGCGTTGATGCCCATGCGCAGTTCCTCGGCCGTGTCGACCTCGACAAACGAAATGCTCGAGATGCCGGCGTTCAGCTGGCGGCTGAGGATGTTGATGTAGTCGGACGGGGCGGCCTCGCCGGGTCGCGTGATGTTCGGGGCCTTCGAGTTGATCGGCGCGAGCAGCCGGCGCGGGGAACCGCCGACAGGTCCGGCTGCTGCCATCGCGTCCTGGAACGCCATCAGCATGGGTTCGCCGGCGTCAGCGCTGCGTTCCATCGCTGCGGTAAAGAACCAGTCGGATTCCGGATGCGCGATCGCGTCCTGCGCGAGTTCAGCCGGCGTCCGCACGGGCACGGGGGCTGGAGGAGGTGCTGGCGTGGCCGGTGGTGTCTGTGCTGCGTCGCCCCCGCGGCCGCCGCCGCGGTTGCCGCCCGGGCCACCACCGCGTGGTGGCGTCGGCAGGCCAAGCCCGAACATGCCCTTCTTTGCGGTGAGCAAGTCGATCATCGGATTCAGGTGCGACGCCTGCTCACCCGTGACCGAGATTCCACACACCATCGCCGCCACCAGGCCGACTGCCATCACACGTGCTCGCATCTATTCCTCCGGTCCGGGGATTCTACTGCTATTCGGACTGTTCCTGGTTCATCGGTTCATGGTTCATGGCGCGGAACCCTGAACGGCCCGCTGAAACCCAGCGGGCCCTACGAACCCCGAACCATGAACGGCACCATGAACCATGAACCGATGAACCAGGAACCGCGGTTCCAAGTTTCCAAGGTGCAAGATTCAGGAGCGAGCTTCCACGACCCGAGTGATCCCATCAGTGAGCGCAGGGTAGGTGTATCCGAGGTCGCGCTGGGCTGCCGAGGAGTCGAGCGGCCAGTCGTGGCGGAAGATGGCGACGGTCTTGTGGGTGATCTGTCGAGGCGCGCCGAGGATGGCGGGACGGGCCGGGTCGACGATGGCGGCGAGGTGGCCGGTCCACCAGGGGAGCCTCTGCGGCAGGGCCGTGCCCTTGAGGTCGCGCAGAATCTCGAACGGCCGCATCTGAGGCTCGTTCGGGCCGCCGACTTGATACGCCGGGGCCGGCGATGGATGTTCGAGGGCCGCGACGTGCGCGGCGGCAACGGACTCCACCCACGCAAACGACCAGATGCGGTCTGCGCCGAGAAGGCCGGGCAACCAGCCTTTGAGGTGGTCGGCAATCTGTTTGCCCACCAGGTTGCCGTCGGACATCAGACCCGGGCCATAAATGACACCCGGGTAGAGGCGGACGATGGGGACGCCGGACGCGTGGGCCTCAGCGGCCACGCGTTCGGCGATGGTCTTCGTCCGCTGGTAGTCATTGCTGTCCAACGTCGTCGTTCGCCCTGCCGGCGGCAGGGCGAGGAACGACGACGTGTAGACGAGGCGCTGGAGGCCGTGCTGCCGCACGGCCTCCAGCGCGTGTCTGAGGCCGCCGACATTGACGTCGTCAAAGTCGGCGGCGCGGGGGCGCCACACCGCGACCAGGGCCGCGGTGTGGATCATCGCGTCGCAGCCGCGCGCGGCTGCGACGAGGGCGTCGCGGTCGCGCACGTCGCCGTGCACGAAAATGAGCTCGGAGGCGATTTCCGGAGAAATCGCCTCCGAGCTCATTTTCGCGGCGGACTGCGGACTGGGGACCGCGGACTGCGGACTGCGCGCGTACACCACCGGCGAGTGCCCGCGCGCGACCAGCGCGCGGACAATCGCCTGCCCCAGATACCCCGTACCCCCAGTGACAAGTACCCGCATTGTCTGTGAGTCTACCGGACCGCGGACCAGCGGACAGCGGACCGCGGACGGAGACATAATGGTGCGAATGTTTGGCCGCCAGACCACCGGATCTGTCGTCTGCGCCTCGTGCGGGGATCTCGTCGGGGTCAACGATGACACGTGTTACAACTGCGGCCGCCGCAACCCGGGCCTGTGGGGGTACGCGAGCGCCGTGCGACGTCTCGGTAGCGACATGGGATTTGTCCCGTTTGTCGTGGGCATGTCCGTGGTGCTGTATGTGATCTCCCTGCTGATGTCGGGCGGCAACATCATGGGCGGCGGGATGTTCGGCATCCTCTCACCCAGCACCCAGGCGAACCTGATGCTCGGGGCCAGCGGCGCGGTGCCCGTGTTTGTGTTCGACCGCTGGTGGACGGTGCTCAGCGCCGGCTGGCTGCACGGCGGCCTCCTGCACATCTTCTTCAACATGTATTGGGTGCGCCAGCTCGCGCCCGCGGTCTCCGACTTGTACGGTCCGGGTCGAATGGTCATCGTCTACACGGTCGCGACCATCGTGGGCTTTCTGATGAGCTCGTTCGCCGGCGCGTTTCTCGGATGGATTCCGATTCCGATGTTGCGCGGCGCGCAACTCACGGTCGGGGCGTCGGCCGCGATCTTCGGCTTGCTCGGCGCGCTGGTGTATTACGGTCGCCGGACGGGATCCAGCGCGGTGTACTCACAGGCCCTGACCTACGCCGCCATCATGTTTCTCTTCGGATTTGTGATGTCCAGCATCGACAACTGGGCGCACGCGGGAGGATTTGTGGGCGGCTACGTGGCGGGACGCCTGCTTGATCCGCTGCAACCGGAGCGGATCAACCATGTCGCATGGGCCCTCGGGTGCCTCGTGTTGTCGGTGCTGTCGATCATCGTGTCCGTCCTGCACGGACTGTATCTCGGGTAAGGAACTCTCATGCGGAAACCAGTTGTGCTCATCACCGGCGCCGGCGGAGAAATCGGCCACGGTCTCATCGATACACTGGCAGGCGGTGGAGCCCGCGCCATCGTGACACTGGACGTCGCGCCGCTCGATCCGTCCCTGGCGAAGAAGGTCTCGCGCGAGTTCACCGGCTCGATCCTGGACAAGGGGCTGCTCGAACGCATCCTCTCGGAATTCGAAGTGGACCTGGTGTTCCACCTGGCCGCGTTGCTCTCGACGCGATCGGAGTTCTCGCCGGTGACCGCGCACGAGGTGAACGTGGAAGGCACCCTCAACCTCCTCGAGTTCGCGCAGAAGGAAGGCGAATCCCACGGCCGCCCGGTCACGTTCCTCTACCCATCGTCAATCGCCGCGTTTGGTCTGCCCTCACTCGCGGCGAAGATGGCTGCAGGCAAGGTGCGCGAGGATCAGTTCACGACGCCAACGACGATGTATGGGTGCAACAAGCTGTATTGCGAACAACTGGGCGCGTATTACGCGAACCACTACAAGCAGCTGTCGAAGGACCCCCAGAGTGGTCGCGTGGACTTCCGCGCGGTTCGTTTTCCAGGACTCATTTCCGCGTTGACCGTGCCATCGGGCGGCACATCCGACTACGCGCCTGAAATGATCCACGCAGCCGCGAAGGGCGAGGCGTACGCGTGTTTCGTGCGTCCGGCCACGCAGATCCCGTTCATGGCGATGCCTGACGGCGTTGACGCGCTGTTGAAACTGGCCGCCGCACCCCGGGAGTCGCTCACGCAGACGGTCTACAACCTCGGTGCGTTCGCGCCCACAGCTGGTCAGGTCCACGAGGAAGTCCTTCGCGCATTCCCTGACGCGAAGATCACGTTCACCATCGACGAAAAACGCCAGGGCATCGTCGACTCCTGGCCCGCCGACGTGGACGATTCCGCCGCGCGCCGCGACTGGGGCTTTGCGCCGCAGTACGACTTTGAACGGGCGTTCAGGGATTACCTCATTCCGACGATTCAAGAGAGATATTGATGGAGATTCCAAAGTGCCGAAGTTGACCGTAGAAAATGTTGGAACGTTCGAAGTTGAATCAGGAAAGCGCCTCGTGCTCGCGCTCGAGCAGGATGCGGCGATTGATCAGTTGCACGCGTGTGGGGGGAAGGCGCGCTGCGCCACGTGCCGCGTGGAGTTCATCGACGGCGAACCCGAGGCGATGACTGTGGCGGAAAAAAACGTGCTCGCGGCCAAAGGCCTGACCGGTGTGCGCCTGTCGTGCCAGATCCTCTGCGACCACGACATGGCCGTGCGCGCAATCAGCCGCCTCGCCGGGTCAGGACGCGCCGATGCGGGTGGTCCGCCTGCGGCACACATCGAGCCTGTGCCGGGTACCGAATGAGGCAATGCGGCAATGGAGTTCTGAATTACCTCATTGCCCCATTGCCTCATGAATACGTGAACACCACTTTAACGGATGCGCCGCCATGCTTGGCGCGCGCCGCCGCCAGTGCCCTGGCGTGGTCCGCAAGCGGGAACTGATGTGTCACCAGGGGCTCAACATCGGCGCGGCCCGAGGCGATGAGATCGGCCGCCTCGTTGAACGCGCTGACGCTGGCACCGCTGTGGCCGTGGCTGCCGTAGGCGAGTGTGCCGCGGAACGTGAGTTCCTTGAGCCACAGCGGCGTCCAGTCGAGACCGCGCAAGGTGCTCGCGTTGCCAATCAGGGTAATTGCGCCACCCGCACGCGTGAAGCGCATGGCGTCTTCCACCGCGCGGGTGCCGGTGACACAGACGTAGGTATGGTCAACGCCGCCGATGCCAATCGGCCGGCCGATGATCGGTGACACGAGTCTGGTGCCGACGGCCTCGGCCAGCGTCGGCAGGTATTCGCCGCGTGCCATGAGAACGCGAGTGGCGCCGAGTCGGGTGGCATGGTCCGCCTGAAATTGATGACGCGCCATGACAATGATGGACAGGTCAGGTGAGAGCGCGCGCAGCGCCGCGACCATGAGAAGTCCCATCGTGCCGGCGCCGATAACCAGCACCGTCTGGCCTGCGGCAGGCAGGTGTCCGCGTGCCGCGTGCACGCAACAGGCGAATGGCTCGGTCATCACGGCTGCTGCGTCGCTGACGGCATCAGGCACGCGCACAAGCTGTGACACGTGGGCGACGAAGTATTCTCCCCAGCCGCCGCCGAGCCCCGTGGTCGTGCCGATGAACATGCCGGCCGGCAACGCGCCGTCCGTGAAATGCGCACAGCGTGAGTGGTGGCCCGTCGCGCACGCCGCACACACCGGCGTAATGGCGCGCGCTTCACAGCACAGCAGTGGGTTGATGACCACGCGGTCGCCGATGCCGAAGCCACGAACATCCTGCCCGAGTGTTTCGATTGTGCCGACACACTCGTGTCCGAGCACAAACGGGAACGAGGAAAACGGGGAGGTCGTCGGGCTGGTCGAGAGGCCGACGATGCCGAGGTCGCTGCCGCAGATGCCGCCCATGCGCGTGCGGATGCGTACCCACTGCGCGTTGGGCAGATCGGGGGTGGCGACGTCCGCAAATCGTGTGCACGCGTGGGGGCCGACGAGCAGGGATTCCGACAGCCGGCTGGCGACAAGGGTGGTCAGGTATGTCGGGATGGGCGCCGCAAACGAGAGGGCCTTCATCGAGCAGGTGGTGTAGGTGGCGTGGGTGCGACGACACGCAGCGCACCGGCTACACAGCGTACCACTACGTCGGCGGAGGACGCCTGCCGGTATTCGCCGTCCGTCTCATAGGCTGGAGGCACCGCGAAATGAATCGTGAACGACGATGCGGCCTCGGTGACCACTTCCTGCTGGCCGATGTGGGTGCCGCGCGCGGCGGCGCCGAAGAGTTTCAGGCGTCGCAGCGTTGACGCGTCGTGAATCGAGATCGCGTCGAGCGCGCCATCCGTCAGCGAGGCATGCGGCGCAATACGGAATGCGCCGCCGAAGTTCTTCGCGTTGGCCAGGATCAACATCAGGTGCCGCGTGGCACCGCGACGGCCGGCCGGCGACGTGATGTCGATGTCCACGCCGCCGTAGCCGACCAGTTGCCGGAGTGCGGAGTAGATGTAGACCGCGTCGCCCTTGAGCCACGGAATCGACGGGATGTCCTCGAGCACGGCGATGTCGAAGCCGAAGCCCGCGATGTTGAGGAAGTACTGGTCTTCGATGTGACCCACGTCCACGCGGGTCTCGGACTCATCGGCGACGAGCTTCGCAGTGGCCGCGAAGTCACTCGCCGGTGCGCCGACCGTCTTGGCGAAATCGTTGCCTGTGCCGGCAGCGATGAGCCCGAGCCGCACCTGATCGCCGGCGCCGGCCGAGAGGATGGCATTGGCGACGTTGCTCCACGTGCCGTCGCCACCCACGGCCACGACCGTTGTCGCGCCTTCGTCGATGGCGCGCGCGGCGATGGTGCGTTCGTCGGCTTTGGACGCCGTGACTCGAATGTCGGTGATGCCGACTGCGGCGAACGCCTCACGCACCGCGGGCAGCGCGCGCGCACCCCGGCCCCGCCCGGCGGCGGGGTTCACGATGACGGTGGCGCGCGAGGCCATCAGCGGACGCCGGGCTGCAGCGTCTCGAGCGGGTCGAACGTCTGCGTGCCGTCGCGCATCCACAGTTCGCGGAACGGCGTGGTGTTCACTCCGTCGATGTCGAGGCCGGCTGTGAAGGCGTGGGGATGCAGCGTGATGCCGCCGCGTTCCTCCTCGTTTTCGCTGAACCTGCCGCGCAGCGCCATTGTCGCCATGTACGACCCGGATGCGTCGTGCATGTAGGCCTGGTAGTAGTGCTCGACGGTCTCCCACTGGTAGTCGGTGATGTGGAGGTCGAGAATGGGCGCCCCGCCGTGCGCCGCCCCCACGGTGATGTCACGTGCCCCGATGGTGACGTTCATGTCGATGTTGTGCGGGAAATGCGGCAGGTGCCAACGCGCGATGGCGTGTTCACGCGACTCCTTCGTCGTCGTGCCCACCAGGAACGGGTAAAACGCGGCGCGGGCCATCGGCCGACCCGCTTCGATTCGTGGGGCGACGTGGACCGACAGCACCAGTTCACCGTACGGGCCGATGTTGTCCACCGAGCCGGCCGTGAAGTCGAACGCCATCACCGAGAGGACGCTCTGGCCGTGGTGCGGCTCCACCGGGTGGAGGTGGGGCGGCAGCAGCTTGCGCGCGTTTTCCGTCGGAAATTCGAAGAAACCGCCGATCGCGTGGCGGTAGTCGTATTGCACCTGACCTGGATTCACAGTATTCCCTCGCTCCGCAGCGTCTCGACAAGAATGCCGGCCGCCCGATTCAGTTGTTCCGGCGTATGGGTCGCCGAGATCGACACCCGGAACCGCGACCGGTGTTTGGCCACGGCCGGGAAGATGATGGGCTGGAGATACAGCCCGGCGCGCTGCAACTTCTGCGCGATTCCGAGAATCTTGCGGTCGTTGCGAATCATGATCGGGATGATCTGCGACGTGGATTCACCGACGTCCACACCGGCGTCACTCATGAGCTTCCGGAAGTGCGCGACGTTGTTCCACAATGTCGTCCGCAGCTCAGGCTCGCGCGCCGCCACACGCAGCGCGGCGAGCACTCCGGCCGTCACGGCCGGCGCCAGTGCGCACGAGAACACGCGCGACCGCGCGAAGCCCATCAGGTAGTTGTAGAGGCCCTGCGACCCCGCGACGTAGCCACCCTGGCCGCCGAGCGCCTTGGAGAACGTGCCGACGTGAATGTCGATCTGGTCCTCCATCTCGAACGACTCGGCGACGCCGCGGCCATTGTCGCCGTAGACGAACGTCGAGTGCGCCTCGTCGATCATCACGCGCGCGCCCGCCGCCTTCGCGATCGCCACCAGTTCCGGCAGCCGGGCCGTGTCGCCGTCCATCGAATACACGCCTTCGACGATGACGAGCTTCTTGCCGGTGGTGCCCTTGAGCTTCTTCTCGAGATCGCCCGGCTGGTTGTGTCGGAAGAACCGCGCGTTGGCCTTCGACATGATCACGCCGTCCACGATGCTGGCGTGGACGTTCTGGTCCATGATCGCCCAGTCGCCCGGACGGAGCAGGGCGGAGAGCAGGCCGACGTTGGTGCTGTAGCCGGTGGCAAACACCATCGCCGCGGGCTTCTTCTTGAACGCCGCGAGCTCCTTCTCCAGCGTCATGTGGAGGTCCATGGTGCCGCTGAGGATGGGAGAGCCGGCCGCGCCGAGCCCGTAGTGATCGAGCGCCGACTTGGCCGCCGCCACGACTTCGGGGTGATACGACAGGCCGAGGTAGTTGTAGGACGCCAGGTTCAGCATGTCCCGGTGTTCGTGGGTCAGCTGGTCCTCGAGGTTGATCTCCGGTCCCGGCTTCGTCGACATCGGCTGGGAGAACAGGTAATAGCCGTTGTTTCGGGCGCTGCCGTACCACCAATCGTCGTACGGTCCGAAGATCGCGAAGAGGTCGTCGCTGGAGGAATAATAGAAATTGCTGTAGTCGTAATCGTGATCGGCCCGAACCGCCGCGCCCTGTGCCACCGTCTGAGGGGGCGTTACTGTGGTGCCTTTACTGTCACTTGCCATGAATGATCTCCGCCGAAACCCTTACCCTGCCGCGGCCCGAAGTGCGGTCTTTCTGTTCGTCTTTCTGCTCTATCTGATCTTCTTCATGGGCCTGCTGCAGCGTATTGTCATTGTGCCGCTGTCGTGGTGCAGGCCCAGGTCCGCGTCCCGTCTCTTCGCCTCCTGGGTCCGGCTGCAGGCCCGGATTACCCTTCGCCTGCTACGGGTCCTTGGTGGCGTCCGCGTGACAGTCGAGGGGGCCATCGCCCCCCAGAGTTGTATAGTCATTATGAACCATCAGTCGATAATCGATATTCCCATCGGGTTAGCGCTGATGCTGGGCCCCCTGCCCCTGATTCCCGCTCGACGCCGGTATGCCAGGGGCATTCCGGGCGTATCAGTTTACCTTCGCGCCGCCCGGAATCCGCTGGTCTCCCAGCGCAAGGAGGACCGGAAGGCCGATCTGGCCGGTGTGTTGGACGCTGCCGCCCGCACGGAAGCCGGCGAGACGTCCATGCTGATCTTCCCGGAGGGCCACCGCACCCGCGACGGGGAAATCCTGCCGTTTATGCCCGGCGGCCTACAGGTCGCCCTCAGCCGCGCCCGCGTGCCCGTCTACTGCATCGTGGCCGACGGCATGTGGAAGTCCCGCACCGTCAAAGACACGTTCCTGAACCTCTCGAACGTCCGGGCCAGAGCCCGGGTGCTCGGCCCGTTTGACCCTCCTGCGGACAAGACGGAAATTCCGGCCTTTGTGGATCAACTCCGGACGCGCATGATCGACGCGCTCAGCGACATGCGGCGGTCCCATGCAGCCTGACGCCCTGACGACGGACCTGTCGGCGTTTCTGGCGGAGGCCTTTGGCCCCTCCACCGTGGCCGTGATCCACTACGGATCCCACGCCCAGGGGCGACGGCCGTCGGCCGACAGCGCCTTCGATTTTTTTGTGATTGTTGACCGGTATCGCGACGCGTATACGTCGCTGAAGGCCCGCATCGGCACAAGCTACGGGCCGGGGTTGGCCACCGCCCTCGCGAACCGTCTGCCCCCGAACGTCATCGCGGTGAATCAGCCGCTCGGGAACGGAGCCGTTCGTCGGGCGAAGTGCTGCGTCGTGTCCCTGGCCCACCTGGAGTGGGCCTGTTCTCCCCGGGCGTGGGATCACTTCTGCCAGGGCCGTTTGATGCAGCACGTGCTGGTCAGCTGGGTGCGCGACGAGGCGGCGATGGCGCGGGTGCAAGCGGCACTTGCGTCGGTGCGGGCGCACACGCTGGTGTGGGTCGCGCCAACCCTTCCCGATCAGTTTTCGGTCGAGGACTATCTGACGGCGGCCCTGCGGCGGTCGCTGTCGGGCGAAATCCGCCCCGAAGCGGCCGACCACTCACGCACCCTCGCGGCCGCGCAGCGGGAGACGCTGGGGCCCGTGTATCAGGCCGTCCTTGACCGGTTCGTGTCGCAGGGACAACTGGCGGCAGATGGACCCGACCGCTATCGCCTGGCTGTGCGGCCCACAGCGTGGGACCGCCTGCGCATCACGCTCTACTTCCACCACAGCAAGGTCCGCGCCACCGTCCGTCTCCTGAAACACGTTGTCCTCTACGAGGGCTGGCTGGACTACATCGTGCGCAAGGTGGAGCGGAGCGGGAACGCCAAAGTCGAACTGACCGACCGGGAGCGGCGGTGGCCGCTCATCTTTTTGTGGCCGCGCGTGATTCGGTTCATCCGGACCCGGCCGCAGAAGCGACAATAGGACGCCGTGACGACTGTCGACACCATCGCCCTGACCCTTGTGGCCGCTGCACTGGCCTCAATGCCTGTGTTTGCCCTGCTGCGGCGGGGCCAGCCGATGGACGCCGATGTGGCGCGCCGGTCGGCCTCGGTGTTGCTTGGCTTCTGGGTGCGCGACTGGTTGATGTGGGCGATCGGTCCGGTCGAACGTGTCGTCATTCGCGCCGGAATTTCGCCTGACGTCTTCAACTATCTCGGCGTGGCGTTCGGTGCGGCGGCCGGCTGGGCGTTTGCGGTGGGGGAGTTGTCCGTCGGCGGCTGGATGGTGTTGTTCGGCGGGCTGGCCGACATTTTTGATGGCCGCATCGCCCGCGCGCGCGGCATCGCCAACGACTACGGCGCGTTCATGGACTCGACGCTGGATCGATTCGCCGAGGTCTTCGCGTTTGTCGGCGTCGCCTGGCTGTTGTCGGATACACGTGCCGGCGCTGCAATTTCGCTGCTGGCCATCAGCGCGTCGTTGCTGGTGAGTTACACACGCGCGCGCGGCGAAGCGGTAGGCGTCACCGGCGCCGGCGGCGTCATGCAACGCGCCGAACGGCTCGTCGTCCTCGCACTCGCGGGCCTGTTCGACGCCTCCGCCGCGTCACAATTCGGTTGGGCGCCAGGCACGCTGCTCCTCTACGCGGTGACACTCATCGCGGTGGGTGCGCTGGGCACTGCGGTCTACCGGACGTCGGCGATTGCAGGCACGCTGAAATCGCGTACGTAGGGCGCGCTGAACTTGAGCGCGCCAGAGCTGAAATCACAGCGAGATATGGAGAACTGGGAGTTCTTGTTCTTAAAGAAAAACAACCTCTCAGCCCTCCATGTCTCGTTGTGACTAATTGCACTACTCGTAATACTTCTTATACATCCCGCGCCTGAACAGAACCCCGCCGAGCGGCCCGAGCCAGTTGAGCACGTAGTGACGGATGCGCAGGTCGATCAACTCGATCAGATTGCCGTCCATGTCCTTCACGAAGAAGAACCAGTGGCCGCGGGGTGATTGCTCGGGTTTGCTGACGATCTCCACGCCTTTGCTGACGAGGTAGTCGTGCCACTTGTGGCAGTTCTTCACGTTGAAGGAAATGTGGGTGATGCCGACGCGGTGCCAGGTGATCGGCTCGAGCGGCAGTTGCGGCTTGAATTCGAAGATCTCCATGACGCCGCCACCAGGCGCGCGAATCCAGCCGATCTTCAACGTCGGATCCTGCGCGTCGACTCCGAAAAACGCCTTGATGCGTGACGGGGGCGTGTCGCCGGCCGCGACCAGTGGGCAGCCGAACACCTCCCAGTAGAACTTCACCGCCGTGTTGAAGTCCGACACCGTAATGCCGACGTGACTGAACGAGCGTGCTCTCATAAGGTCTCCACAAGATGTGCCGACGCGCGCAGGGCCTGCGCGATCACCGTCAGCGCCGGGTTCACCGCGGCTGACGATGGGAAGAACGAGGCATCCACGACGAACAGATTCCTGATGTCGTGTGTACGGCAGAACGGATCGAGTACCGAGTGCGCCGGGTCCGTGCCGAAACAGAGTGTGCCACATTGATGGGTGGTGTTCGACCGGTTGTGGGAGTAGCCCACCACACCCCAGTAGCCCAGGTCACGCAGCATCTTCTTCGCTTCCGCGACGAGCTGTTTGTGCGCGCGGACGTTGTTGGGTCGGTAGTGCAGTTGAATCCCGCCGTTTGCATCCACGGTGACGCGGTTGTCGCGGACCGGCAGGTCCTCGGTCATGGCGAGCCAGTCGACGGCCCGCGCCATGAAGGCTTCATACATCCAGTTCGGAATCCATGGGACCACCGTCTTGGCTTGCACCGCGTAGGCGCGGCCCTGCGATTGAATCTGCCCGAGTGGATAGGGCGACCGCGGTCCGGCGAAATAAAAATCGTTGATGGCGACCGTCTTCTGGAACACCGTGCGGTTGATGCGAAACGGATGCACCGCCTCCATCATCGTCGCCAGATGCGCCATGTAGCGGCGGCCGACGAGTCCGGATGAATTGGCGAGCCCATGCGGATGGGCGTCGTTCTTCGAGCGCAACAGCAGCGCGGCAGAGTTGGCGGCTCCACACGACACGATGAAGCGTGACGCGGTCAGCCGTTCGAGTGCGCCGTTGCGCCGCACGTCAACGGCGACGACGTGTTTTCCCGACGGATCGGTGATGAGCCGTTCCGCGAACGCGTTGGTCCAGAGGGTGATGTTCGAGTGGGTGAGCGACGGCTTGAGGGCGCAGACCTCCGCGTCGCTCTTCGTGTGGAACTGGCACGGGAACGAGTTGCAGAACGCGCACAACGTGCAGCCGCCAGGTTCGCCGGGCTTGATGAGGCCGAGGGGGAGATGGAACGGGCGCAGTCCCTGCTTGCGCATCCCGTCGACCAGTTCGGCCATCAGCGGCGCATGCGCGATCGGTGCGAAGGGATACGGCGGACGATCACCCTCGGTCGGGTCGTCGCCGGTCTGACCGTGCACGTGATACAGCCGCTCCGCGCGGTCATACCACGGGGCCAGATCCTCGGAGGTGATCGGCCACGCCGGCGAGGTGCCGTCGATGTGTTCGACCGCGCCGAAGTCCTCCTTGCGCAGACGGAACAGCGCGCTGCCCCAGAACTTGCTGTTGCCGCCGACGTTGTAATGCGAGTAGGGGACAAACGCCTTGCCGTCGCCGTCGAGCCACGTCTCCCGCGTGCGGTAGCGCAGTTCGCCCCACACCACAGCCGGGTCGCGGTTGCCGTCTTCCTGCGGGATGTGGTCCCCGCGCTCGAGGACAAGAACCCTGGCATCGTGCCCCGCCAGTTCGTGTGCGACCGTGCCGCCGCCCGCGCCGCTGCCGATGATGATGATGTCGAACTGGTTCGGCGCCGCGGTCACCAGGCAATTGTATCGCTGCTGTATGTAGGCCGCTGTCGTGGGATGCACAGCGAGACGTGGAGGTACTTGGGTTGAGTGGGAATCCACACCCTCCGTGCCTCCATGTCTCGTTGTGCCCCAAGACAAGTGCGAGTTCAGGGTTGTATCTGCCGCACCCAGATGTTGCGGTAGCGGACCGGATTCTGGTGGTCCTGCAACCGGATGCTCCCTCGTGCAGAGGCCGGGGTGTACGGCGCGATCATGCGGTGGGCGGTGGGGCCCCAGAACGGGCGCGCGTGGTGCACGAGGATCCCGTTGTGGTACACGGTCACGATGGCCGGCTGCACCAGCGTGTCGCCGGAGAACCGTGGTGCCGTGAACGTGATGTCGTAGGCCTGCCACTCGCCGGGTGGGCGTGACGCGTTGACCAGTGGCGGGAACTGCCCGTACATCGCCGCCGCTTGTCCGTCCGGATAGGTCGGGTTGTTGTAGCTGTCGAGCACCTGAATCTCGAAGGCCCCGGCCAGATACACGCCGCTGTTGCCGCGGCCCTGACTGTCGCCCTTGACCTCCGACGGCGTCGCAAACTCGACGTGCAACTGCACGTCCCCAAACGTCGCCTTGGTTTCGATCGTGCCTCGTCCGGTCTGGGCAATCCCGCCATCGACCTGCCAGGTCACCGCGCCGCCGCCGACACGTTGCCATGCCGACAGTCCGACTTCCGGGCCGAGCAGGACGGTCGCATCCGCCGGCGCTGTCGCAAACCCTGCGTTCGGTCCCGGCGCGACCATCATCGGCTGCGGGCGTGTGCCATCGTGCACACGCCACCGTCCATCCGGCTGCATCGGCGTGTCCGTGTACCCGACCGGCGCTTGCGCGGCGACAAGCATCGCTGCCGCCCCTGCGACGACAGCTGCCGCCGCACACGCACCACGTGTTTCTGATCGCATGTCGCCTCCTCGGTCGGGATCATACGCCGGAGGCAGGGCCGGCGTGCTCCCGCCCGGTGCACACACGAGGGCCATGCCGGATGTACCATCATCAGGCCGTGATTGCCGAACCGACCACCACGCTGACCGACTATGCCATGGCTCTTCAGTGTGTTGCGCACGTCGTGTCGCTCCGACGCGCGATCGTCGATCGGGGGGAGGTGCCGGTTCCGTCGGCCCGGCTGTATCTGGCCGGGTTTGCCACCGTGGCCGTGGCATCGTTTGCCGGCGGCACGTCCCATGGATTTCGTCGGCCCCTCGGTGACGCCTGGGCCGATGTCTGGACCCTCACCGTCTGGTCGATTGCGGTGGGCGTTGCGCTGATCGTCGCCGCGAGTATCTGGGTATCCCTGCGGCCCGTGGTTGAGACCCGCAGTAGGGCCCCCTGGGTTGGCAGGGGGCCTGCGCAGGTATCCCAGGGCCGCCGGTGGCTCGCCCTTGGGTATGGCATCACCATCGTCGGCGTGATCCTGCTTGTGACGAAGGTGTCGTGCCACCAGCACTTCAATCACAACGACCTCTACCATGTGGTGCAGATGGCCGGCCTGTTCTGGGTGTATCGCGGTGGCCGCCGGCTGCTCGCGCTGGACTGAGCGCGCGCTCTCTCATGAGTGACACGCTCGATCCCGGCCTCCTCGTCCATGCCTACCGCCAGGGCATCTTTCCGATGGGGATGGACGATGGAACGATTGGGTGGTTCTCCCCGGATCCGCGAGGCATCATTCCGCTCGACGGCTTTCACGTGCCCGACCGTCTGCGGCGGGTGCTGCGGTCCGGGCGATTCACGACGTCGTTCAGCAGGGACTTCGAAGGCGTCATGCGTGCGTGCGCAGCCGACCGCGAGGAAGGCACCTGGATCACGGAGGAGATCGTCGCCTCGTATGTCGCCCTCCATCGGCTCGGATTGGCGCATTCGGTCGAAGTGCGGCGAGGTGGTGCCCTTGTCGGTGGACTCTACGGTGTGCACCTCGCTGGTGCATTCTTCGGGGAGTCGATGTTCCACACGGAGACGGACGCGTCGAAGGTGGCGCTGGTGACGCTGGTGGAGCACATGCGGGCTCGCGGATTGACGTTGCTCGATATCCAGTGGGTGACGCCGCACCTGGCCCGCTTCGGTGCCATCGAAATCCCACGAGAGGATTACCTGATACGGTTAGCGGAGGCGTTATGTCTCAACACAGTCAACTGGTCGGCGTGATTCTGATGGTCGTGGGTGTTGGGGGCTACCTGTATTCAGGCATGGCCAGCCCGACCGCCCTGATTCCGGCCGCGTTTGGCATGGTGATCTCGATGGTGGGCTACTACGGCCGCCACGAGCACACCAGCAAGACGGCGCTCCATCTGGCCATCGGCGTCGCCGTGGCCGGCCTTCTCGGATCGGCCCGGGGCCTCCTCGCGCTGCCGACGTTTCTCTCCGGTGGTGTCGTCGAACGCCCCACCGCCGTCGCCTCCCAGAGCATCATGGCTGTGGTGCTGACCTGGTATCTGGCTCGCGCTTTCCGCTCCCGCTAGCCACGGACCAGCGGACTGCGGCCCCGCCTTCGCCAAGGCTACGGCGGGCAAGCTAGTGGACCGTGTATGGTTCGCTGAGCGTGAACGGCGCGATGGTGACGTCGAACTGTTCTTCGTCTTTGGTGACCATTTGGTAGGTGCCCTGCATCATGCCGAAGGGTGTGGTGAGCGGACAGCCTGAGGTGTAGGTGAACGATTCCCCGTGGGCGAGGGTGGGTTGCTGGCCGATGACGCCCGGGCCGCGGACTTCCTCGACGCGGCCGGTGCCGTCGGTGATGATCCAGTGGCGGGTCAGCAGCTGGACGGTCTCCTGGCCTTCGTTGGTGATGGTGATCGTGTAGAGAAAGAACCACTGGTTGTCGGCCGGTGCGGAGCGGGCGGCGGCGTATTCGGCGGACACCGCCACGCGAATCTGACGGGTGACCGCTTCCGATGTGAATGTCGCCTGCGTGGTTGTCACGGTATCGATGATGATGCATTCCGAGGGACAGGAGCAAGCGGTGGGCCTCTGTGGCCGGTGTCGGTGGCACCGGTGGCTGGAGAACGATCGCGGGTCGCGGTTCCTGCGGTGTGGGCGGTCGGACGCGGATCGGACGTTCGCGCGCTTCCCGGTGTTGCCGATGCGACTCTGTCGCGGGTTTGAAGGCGATACACTGGAGGGCGATGTCGACCTTGCAGCCCGCCCGCCTCAAACCCGGAATCACGACTGACGCACTGCCAGACCCTGTGGCCCAGGCTGCCGGGTCCACGACCCTGATTCGCGGTCGCGCCCTCATCATCTGGGATCACAAGGCCCCACCCGGGACCAGAAAACTCGACGCGATCGATACCGACCAGATCACGCCGGCGGCCGACTGTGTGTCCGAGAGCCTTGACACGCTCGATGAGCGGTGGAAGGCCGGCTCGTTCCGGCACCTGATGCCCGACTTCAGGGCGCGCGTGCACCGCGGCGAAACGTTCCTCATCGCCGGCGATCGGTTTGCGATTGGGTCGTCGCGCGAAATGAGCCCGGCCGGTCTCAAGGGTGTGGCTGAGGAAGTTGGCCTCGAGATGGTCATCATCGCCGGCAACAACATGGGCGACATCTTCCGGCGCAACAGCTTCAACCTCGGCCTCCACGTGGTGCAGTGCCCTGAAGCGGTCGCCGACGCCAAAGACGAAGACGAGTTCACGTTTGATCCGGTCTCGCGTGCGATTCGCAACGTCACGCAGGGCAAGGACTACACGCCAGTGCCGCTCTCGGTGAAGGAAGAGGAAATCCGCCGGGGTGGCGGCATCTTCGCCGTGGGCCGTCGTGAGTTCAAGACGTCAGTGGAACGTACGCCCGCCCTCGACTGGGCCGACCCCGAACTCGCGAAGGGCATGACGACCACCGAGCAGATCCTCTGGGCGCACCGGTTCGATCGCGATTTCCCGCGTGCAGATTTCAAGCCGGGCGCCACCGTCCGTGCATACGCCGACCTGCTGCCCGCGTCGGACGGCACCGCGCCGTTTTCGATCCACACGTTCAACCAGATCACCGGCGGGAACACGATCTACCCGCGCCAGGCCGCCGTGGCCAACGACCACTTTGTCTTCACCGGCCGGGATGACGATGACAAGCAGACGTCGATCGGGCGCGCGTTTGCGAAGGCGCACGGCATGGAGAAGCCGTATTACGCCACGCCCGGGGACGGCATCTTCCACTTCTACTTCCCGGAACAGGGGCTGGTGCTACCGGGGCAGTTCATCCCCGGCGCCGACTCCCACAGCCGGGCCTACGGTGCGTACGGTGCCGTCGGCATCGGTGTGGGTTCAACCACGCTGGGGTTCGGATGGTCCACCGGCTACATCTATGTGACGGTCGCCAAGGCGCGGCGTGTGTCGTTTGTCGGCCGGCTGAATCCCTGGGTCGGCGGCAAGGACATCGTGCTCGAGCTGCTGCGTCGGTGGGGCGCCAAGCAGTCGCAGGGCATGTCGGTGGAGTTTGTGGATGCGCAGCGGCAGTTGCCGATGGTGGCGCGCAACACCATTGCGAACATGATGGCCGAGGCGGAAGCGCTCAACGGGATCTTTGCGCCCGACGAGACGACCTATGCGTGGTATCGCGAGAAGGGGATGGCGAACCTGCCGTATCCATCGCTCTCGCCTGGCGCCAACGCGGTGTACGAGATCGACGAAGTGTTCGACCTGTCGGATGTGGCGCCGATGATCGCCAAGCCGTTCAGCCCGGGCAATGCGTTCTCAGCCACCGAGGTCGCGAAGGAAAAAATCACGTTCGACAAGGCGATGATCGGGTCGTGCACCAACGGGTCGTACGCCGACCTGCTCCAGGCCGCGCTCGTGCTCCGTGCCGCCCGCGGCATGGGACGTGTGACGGCGGCCACCGAGTTCAAGGTGTTCCCGGGATCAGGCGGCGTCGGTCGTCAGATCGAGACGCCGGATCAGCGCCTCGGCGGCGAATCGATCGCTGACGTCTTCCGCTCCGTCGGTGCGGTGATTCGACAGTCGTGGTGTGGCCCCTGTTTTGGTCAGGGCGAAGACGCTCTCGATCCGGGGCAGCGTGCGATCACGTCCTTCAACCGCAACTGGCAGAACCGCATGGGCTACGGCGGCGAAGGGTTCCTCGCGAGCCCGTCCGTCGTTGCCGCGTCCGCGATGCTCGGCTACATGGCCGGTCCCGAGGAACTCGGGATCAGCTGGGACGCGCACACCTTCGCGGTCTGACCGGCCTCATCCGGCCGACGGGCTGGTGCGTAAGACGGTGTGCGCCGGTTTAGAATGCGCTCAGTGGGGGACAACATGTTGACTCGCCCCGTCGTGGTCTGTTGCGCCATCGTCGCCACTCTGCTCATCGCGCCGCCTCCCTATGCCGCGCAGGAAATCCAACCTGTCATCCAGCGCCCCGTCGTGGAAGTGCCGGCGCCGGCCACCCCGACTGGGCGCATCCGCGTGATCGTGGGAGTCCGGGCTCCGTTTGTGCCCGAAGGAGACCTGGGATCGTTTGTCGCCGCTGACGCGCAGCGGTCCGGGCTGTTGCTGGCGCAGAACGACGTGATGATGCGTATGGGCAGTTACAGCGTGTCGGCCCTGCACCGCTTCGAGACCATTCCGTATCTCGCCATGGAAGTGGACGGGGCAGGCCTGGCGGCGCTGGCCGCGATGCCGGATGTGACCAGTGTCACGGAGGACGCGCAGGTATTTCCCACGCTGGCGCAGTCCACGGCGATTATCGAGGCGACGACCGCACGGGCTCGTGGATTTACGGGCTTGAACACCGCGGTGGCCATCATCGACACCGGTGTCGAGAAGACGCACCCGATGTTCAGTGGCCGGATCATCGCCGAGGCGTGTTACGCCTCGGACGGCAATTGCCCGGGAGGAGTAACGTCGTCAACCGCCACAGGTTCGGGCAACCCGTGCACACAGGGCCACTGCGACCACGGCACCCATGTGGCCGGCATCGCCGCGGGCAGCACCGCCACGTTGTCCGGTGTCGCGCCGCAGGCGGGCATTATTGCGATACAGGTGTTTACGGCGAGCGGCGGCGCGTTTTTTTCGGACATCATCCGGGCGCTCGAATACACCCTGACCCTCAAGAACGCCGGCACTCCGGTGGCCGCGGCGAACATGAGTTTGGGGACCTCCACGCTGTTCACGACTGCCTGCGATGCCTCCTTTTCCTCAGTCAAGGCCGCGATCGATAACCTGCGGTCGGTGGGGGTTGCGACCGTTATTTCGTCTGGAAACTCCTCGTCCTCAACCGGACTCGGAGCACCTGGGTGCATTTCGTCGGCTGTGAGTGTCGGGTCCACGACAAAGAGTGATGGGATTTCGAGCTTTTCAAACAGCGCGAGCATGTTGAACCTGCTCGCGCCGGGTAGTGCTATTCAGTCTGCGATTCGGGGCGGGGCTTACGCGTCCATCAGCGGCACGTCCATGGCGGCGCCACACGTGACGGGCACCTGGGCCGTGCTGAAGCAGCAGTCACCTGGGGCGTCAGTGGCCTCGGTGCTCAGCGCTCTTGCTGCGACCGGCAAGCCGATTCTGGACTCGCGCAACGGGCTGACGCGGAGCCGCATCAACGTCAACGCCGCGCTCGACGCACTCGATCCATCGGACCGGCCGGCAGAGTTGACTGGCCCCGCGCCGTCGTCGACGCTGTCTGCGACGAGCGTGACGTTCTCGTGGACCTCCGGAACGGGTGTCAGTGAGTATTACCTGTACGTGGGCCGGTCGCCCGGCGGATTTGACATCTACGAGGCCGCCCAGGGTTCGGGCCGATCCCGGACGGTGACTGGAATTCCGCTGACCGGGGAAGCCGTCTACGTCCGGTTGTACTCGAAGATCGCGGGCGTGTATCAGCATCGCGACTACATCTACGGGACCGCGTCACCGACGCCAGCCGTCATCACCTCTCCGTCGCCTGGCTCGGCGTTCGCATCCACCTCGGTGACGTTTTCCTGGAGCCAGGGGACGTCGGTCTCGGAGTACTACCTGTATGTCGGGACGGGCTTCGAAGGCTTCGACCTGTATCAGGGATCGCAGGGCACGAGCCAGTCACGCACCGTGTCCGGACTGCCCAATGACGGACGGGCGATTCACGTGACGTTGTGGTCGCGGATCAACGGCGCGTACCAGAAGCGCCATTACAGCTTCGCGGCGGTGGACGGCCGTGCCGCCATTACAAGTCCATCGCCCGGCTCTGTCTTGTCCGGTTCCACGGTGACATTCGTCTGGAGCACCGGCGTCGGTGTGTCGGACTACTACCTGTACGTCGGTTCCAGCGTTGGCGGTTACGACCTCTACGAAGGCAATCAGGGCAGCAGCCTGTCGAGGGAGCTTGTCGGCCTTCCCACCGACGGCCGCCCCGTCTATGTTCGGCTCTGGTCGCGCATTGCCGGCGGCTACCGGGTTCGCGATCACGTATTCACGGCAGCGAGCCTGGCGGCCTCGCCCGCGCTGGTCACGTTCCCGACAGCTGGAGTTACGTTGTCGACCGGTACGGCCACCTTCAGTTGGAGCACCGGGGTCGGCGTGACCGAGTACTACTTGTACGTCGGATCCACACCTGGAGGATTCGACATCTACCACGGGCCGCAGGGGACGACTCGATCTCGATCCGTGAGCGGTATACCGATCGACGGCCGGATGGTGTACGTGACGTTATGGTCCCGGATCGCCGGAGTGTACCAGACCCGGCACTCGTCCTACCGCGCTGCGACTGCCGACTTCTTTCTCACTTTTCCTGGTGTGGGCACGAAGTTCTCGGGCACGAGCGCATTGGTCACCTGGTCCGGCCTCGGGGTGACGCAGTACTACCTGTACGTCGGGTCAACGCCGGGTGGCCACGATCTCTACGAAGGCTCGCAGGGCATCGCGACCGCGCGGACCGTCACGAACCTGCCGACCGACGGCCGCGTGATCTGGATCCGCCTCTGGGCCCGTATCGACGGCGTCTACCGCATCAAGGACTACAGGTTTATCGCAGCCGGATAGGACCCTTACGACGCGGGCTATCATGCGCTTCATGCGCAGACGCTCAGCGGTGGCGGGGGTGGCGGGGGTGTTGTGGGTGGCGTGGGTGGTGTTGGTGGCGTGGGTGCCTGGTGGTGCCCCGTCCGGGCGGCTCGCCGCGAAAGGGCAGCCCCAGGACATCGCGCTCACGCCGGGCCTGGTCATCACGACCTCGGTCCGGGTGAAACCCGGCACGTATCGCCTGCCCGGTTCGGAGACGGCGGCGGCCGTGACCATCCGTGGATCCAACATCACCGTCGACATGACGGGCGTGGTCATCGAAGGCGGCGAACCGTTTGCGGATCCTGACGGCTATGTCGGCACCGGTGTACACATCGACGGCGGTGATCACGTCACGCTCAAAGGCGCGACGATTCGTGGATTCAAGGTTGCCATCCTCGCCAGGAAGTCCCCGTTCCTGCGCCTGACCGGCAATGACCTCAGCTACAACTGGAGGCAACGCCTGTGGTCGGGCATCGAGAAGGAGAGCCTGGTCGACTGGATGTCGTACCACAACAACGAGAAGGACGAGTGGCTGCGCTTCGGCGCGGCGATCTACCTCTCGGAGTGCGACGATGCGGAAATTGATCACAACCGCGCGATTCAGGGGCAGAACGGCCTGATGATCACGCGGTCTGCACGGCTGAACATCTGGAACAACACGTTTGCGTGGTTGTCGTCGGTCGGCCTCGGGATGTACCGCACCTCCAACAGCCTCGTCGCGCACAACAAACTCGACTACGCCGTGCGCGGCTACAGCCACGGGTTCTACTTCCGTGGGCAGGATTCCACCGGCATCCTCATGTACGAACAGTCGAGCGGCAACACGTTCCATCACAACTCCGCGACCCACGGGGGCGATGGGCTGTTCCTGTGGGCCGGGCAGTCCACCATGGACACCGGGCAGGGCGGCGCCAACGACAACCACTTTGAGCAGAATGACTTCAGTCACGCAGTGGCAAACGGGATCGAGGCGACCTTCAGTCGAAATAGTTTTCTGTCGAATCGAATCGATGACTGCTGGCACGGCGTCTGGGCCGGTTACAGCTTCGACAGCATCTTTGCGGGAAACAGTTTCACAGGAAACGATGAAGCCATCGCGATCGAACATGGCCAAAACCTGAGCATCGTGGCCAATTCGTTCAAGGACAACAAGATTGGCGTGCGCCTCTGGACGAATACGACGCAGGATCCAAACTGGGGATATCCCAAAGCCCGCGACACCCGCAGCCGGGACATCAGCATCCGCGAGAACGGGTTCGACGGCGGCGACGTCGCGATCGATGCGCTTCGCACAGAGAATCTGCGTGTGCGCGGCAACCGCTTTGCGGGGTATGCCACCGTGCTGAAACTCGGGCCCGACATGACCAGCCTCGACATGGGCGACCGGGAAGGCCGGTACATCGTGTCCCCGCAGCATGCGCCGCTGCCGGACGGCATGAACGCCATGATTCCCGAAGGCACGCCGCGCGGCCGTTCAACCATCATCGTGGACGAGTGGGGACCGTACGATTACAAGTCGCCAAAGATCTGGCCGGTGGGCAAGGCCACCGACCGGCCCTTGAAACTGCGGGTGCTCGGCCCCGCCGGAACGTGGAAGCTGGTGTCGAGTCGTGGCGGCCGGTCGAACCTGCACGCCGGCACCATCGGTCAGGAGATCGTCGTCACGGTCGATCGCGGCAACACCGACCTGCGGCTTGAGTTCGAGTACCTGGGCGGGGACGTCGTCGATCCGCGCGGGCGCCGGACGCCGGCCGGACAACCGCACCGGTTCATCTACGAACTCTTCGAACCCTCCATCACCTGGAATACGCGCTGGTGGACGTGGGAGGACTCCGCCGACCCGCTCGAGGCGCCATCGGCCTTCGCCGCCCGTTTGACCGAGACGCCGACGCTGACCCGAACGGTGCCGCGGTTCGACCTCATCAGCGGCCGGACGATGGTCGAGAGGTTGCCGAACGATCGAATCGCCATGCGGGCCGAAGGCACGGTCACCCTGCCTGCCGGCGGTGCCGACCTGGTGACCATTACCGACGACGGGATTCGGGTGTGGGTGGATGGTCGGCTTGTGCTTGAGCGCTGGGACATCCACGGGTCGACGATCGACCGCATCCCACTCAGCGCCGGTCGGCACCGCCTCCGCCTCGAATATTTCGAGGCCACGGGCTGGGCGGAACTCAAGATATTCTTCAAGCGACCCACCCATGATTGAAATGTTCACGTCTCCGGAATTGTTGATTGCCCTGCTGACCCTCACGGTTCTTGAGATTGTCCTGGGCGTCGACAACGTCATCTTTATCTCGATCCTCTCGGCGAAGCTGCCGAAGGAACAGCAGCAGCGTGCGCGGCGGGTCGGCCTGATGGGCGCGATGTTGATGCGCATCGCGCTGCTGTTTTCGATTTCGTGGATGGCGCGGCTGGTCGACCCCCTCTTCTCGATTGGGGAATATGCCTTTTCCGGCCGGGACCTGATCCTGCTGGGCGGCGGTCTCTTCCTGCTCGCCAAAGCGACCTACGAAATCCACGACAAACTCGAAGGCGAGGAGGGCCATGCGTCCGGCAAGGTCGCCGCCACCTTCGCCTCGGTCATCACCCAGGTCATGATCCTCGACATCGTGTTTTCGCTCGACTCGGTGATCACCGCGATCGGGATGGCCGACCACCTCGGCGTCATGGTCACAGCGGTGATCCTGGCGGTGCTGGTGATGCTGCTGTCGGCAGACGCGATCAGCGCCTTTGTCGAGAAACATCCCACGGTCAAGATTCTCGCGTTGTCCTTCCTGATCCTGATCGGCTTCTCTCTCGTGGCTGAAGGACTGGGGCAGCACATCGGCAAGGGCTACATCTACTTTGCGATGGGTTTCTCGGTGGCCGTCGAGATGATCAACATCCGCATCCGCTCCCGCAAGAAGGTGGAGCCGGTTGAGCTGCGGCAGAAATATGTTGAATAGTGCTGGGTGCTCGGTGCTCAATGCTCGGTGCGTGTGCTTGGTGCACCGTGCCTGGTGCACGGTGCTTTTGGGAGTCAAGAATGTTGAAGAGGGTTGTGTGTGTGATGGGCGCGGTGGCCGCGCTGATGGGGATGCCTGCGGCGCAGTCGGCGCCGGCGAATCCGAACCTGTGGACGATTGATACGAATCACTCGGCCGCAAACTTTGCCGTCAAACATCTGCTGGTGTCCACGGTGCGCGGCACACTGGGGCCCATCAAGGGCACGGTGTGGTACGACGGCAGGAATATCTCGACTGCCCGTGCCGAGGTCACCATTGATGTGGCGGGCATCAACACCGGGAACGAAGACCGGGATAACCACCTGCGCACACCGGATTTCTTTGACGTGCCCAACCATCCCACGGTCACCTTCACGTCGAAGCGGGCCGTGGCCGGCGCCGCCGGCGCGTTCCAGTTGATCGGCGATCTCACGATGCGCGGCGTGACGAAGGAAGTCACCCTCGACGTGGAGGCGCCATCTCCGGTCGTGACCCGCCCCGGCCGCAACGGCGGCGCCCCGTCGTACGTGACAGGCGCGACGGCCACGACCACGCTCAATCGCTTCGACTACGGCCTGCAGTGGAACAGCCTGATTGAAGCGGGCGGCGGCGCGGTCGTTGGTGCCGACGTCAGAGTCACTATCGATCTGGAACTGACCAGGCGCTAGGTCCCGTGGATCGATACTGATTCGGAGAGTTCACCCTGTCTCCCAGGCGCCGGATGCTCCTGCGCCTGGGAGAGGAGGTGCCGCTCATCCCCCGGTACTTCGATCTCCTCCTGCTGCTCATCGAACGCCGGCACGAAGCGGTGCACCGGCGCGAAATCTTCGATCGCGTTTGGAAGGACGAAACGGTCTCGGACAGCGCGCTGAGCCGGGCCATCCGCACCATCCGCCGCACACTCGGCGACGACTCCAGGGAGCCCCGTTTCATCCGCACCGTCTCACGGCACGGCTACCGCTTTGTACTGGTTGATGTCATTGTGGAGCCCGACGACGATGCCCCGGTGCCGCGGGTGGCGATGCCGATGGCGGCCGTAGCCGCGACGGCGCCGGACCGGCAGTGGTGGGACGCCGCGCGCGGCGGCGCGCTCGCTGGATTGGCCGCCGGTATAGCGGGGAGCGCCATGCAGTGCGAGCGCATAGCCACCGACCACGACGAACTCAACGCTGTGCGCGTTCAGTAACTCGAAGCACTCGTTGAAGTCTGGTGCCAGCTCCATGCGCCTGCCTCCGGAGGAACTCCACCGCCGCAATTCGCTCCGCCGGCGGCCGGGAGAGCCAGTACGCCGCGTCAGCAGCCACGGCAGGCTGGCTGCCCAATTCCAGCACCGCGAACGCTCGCCGGTCCATTCGGAATGCCATGCACCCGGTCTACGCGAAGGCCGACTCTCGCGGCTTCTGACGACGCTTCGTCCAGGCCAGCAAAGAAAAAGGCCCGGCAGCTTTCGCTGCCGGGCCTCCCGAACCTCGGACCCCGGACCCTGGACCGCACGCGTCTCAGCGAAGGAGCATCTCCATGACCATCTTGACGAGCCCCTGGCCGTTGTTGATCGCCATCGTGATGCCGATGGTCGCGACCGACACCATGCTGATGAGCTTGATGAGGATGTTGAGGGACGGACCCGACGTGTCCTTGAACGGGTCGCCGACCGTGTCGCCGATGACCGTCGCGCCGTGGCGCGGATTCTTCGAGTCTTCCTTGCGCGCCACCTTGTTGCCGTTGGCGTCGACGTAGTCGCCTGCGGCGTTCTTCAGATACTTGCCGCCAAGTTCACCCGACTCGATCCACTTCTTGGCGTTGTCCCAGCTGCCGCCGGCGTTCGCCATGAAGATCGCAACCGCGAAGCCGGTGCCCAGGCCGCCGGCCAGCATGCCGATCACGCCGCCGATGCCGAAGACGATGCCGACGATGACGGGGACGATGATGGCCATCATCGAGGGGACGACCATCTTCTTGAGAGCGCCGTCGGTCGAGATGTCCACACAGCGCGCGTAGTCGGGCGTGCCGGTGCCTTCCATGATGCCGGGGATTTCGCGGAACTGACGCCGCACTTCCTCGACCATGACCAGCGCCGCGCGTCCCACCGCCGTCATCGTCATGGCCGCGAACACGAAGACGAGGAGGGCGCCGACGAAGATGCCCGAGATGACCATCGGGTCGGTGAGCGAGATGCTCTGGAAGAAGACCACATCGGTCGATGCGCCCTTAGCCAGCGTCGCAAACGTCGCGATGAGCGCGAGCGCCGTGAGGGCGGCGGAGCCGATCGCGAAGCCCTTGCCGATGGCGGCCGTGGTGTTGCCGAGCGAGTCGAGCGCATCGGTCCGCTTGCGGACGTCGTCGCCCAGGTGGCTCATTTCGGCGTTGCCGCCGGCGTTGTCGGCGATCGGGCCGTAGGCGTCGGTCGCGAGGGTCACGCCCAGCGTCGAGAGCATGCCGACGGCCGCAAGCGCGATGCCGTAGAGACCGAGCGACGCGTCCGCGAAGCCGCCCGCGAAGCCGTAAGCGAGGGCGGTCGCGACCGCGATGGTCACGATCGGGACCCAGGTGGACATCATGCCGACGGCGATACCGCTGATGATGACCGTGGCCGCACCCGTGGCGCTGGACTTGGCCACTTCCTGCGTCGGCGCATAGTCATACGCCGTGTAGTGTTCCGAGCCCTGCCCGATGATCAGACCCGAGAGCAGGCCCACACACGTCGCGAGCCATACGCCCCACCACGTCGCGCCGGGGATCATGTTGTAGACGTCGGAGAAGCAGATGTAGCAGATGACGCCGGCCGCCGCCGCCACGCCGATCGACGCTACGTTCACGCCGCGATGGAGCGCGCCGAGCAGTTCCTTGAGCGACGCGTTTTCCTTCGTGCGCACCAGTTGGCTGCCCAGGATGGACAGGAAGATGCCGACGGCGGCAATCGCCACCGGCGCAATGATCATCGTCCACGCGGCGTCCGCGTGCCGGAGGCTGATCGCCGCCGCAGCGGCGAGCGCGATGGCCGCAAGGATCGAGCCGAGGTACGACTCGTAGAGGTCGGCGCCCATGCCGGCAACGTCGCCGACGTTGTCACCGACGTTGTCGGCGATGGTTGCGGGGTTGCGCGGGTCGTCTTCGGGAATACCCGCTTCGACTTTGCCGACGAGGTCGGCGCCGACGTCTGCGGCCTTCGTGTAGATACCGCCGCCGACGCGCGCGAAGAGCGCCACCATCGACGCGCCCATGCCGAAGGCCACCATGACCTGTCCCACGAGCGCGGGGGAGTCAGGCGTGAGGGTGGCGAAGATGGCGAGCCAGATGACCGTGAACAGCAGGCCGATGCCGACGACCGACAGGCCCATGACCGAGCCGGCCTTGAAGGCAACCTGCAGCCCGGCGTTCAGACCGTTCTTTTCATCCGCGCAGGCCCAGGCCGTGCGGCTCGATGCGTGTGTGGCGATGCTCATGCCCGTCCAGCCCGTGTAGAAGCTGCCGAGGCCGCCCGTGACGAACCCGATGAAGATGAAGCCGGCCAGCATGAGGCCGTTGTCCATCCGCAGCAGTTCGTAGTTGGCGCCGAACGCGACGAGCACGCCCACGCCAAGCAGCACCGGCACCACCACCTTGAACTGGCGGTTGAGGTACGCCATGGCGCCCGACCGGACGTAGCCGGCGATTTCCTGCATCCGGTCGTTGCCGGGAGCCGCCTTCATCACGTCCGAGCGGTATTTCACCGCCATCAACAGCGCGGCCAGGCCCGCCACAAAACCGAGCCCCAGCATCTGCCAGAACGTGTCGGTCACCGGCGTCGCGCCCTCGGGGGCCATCTGCGACTCCACGAACGGCTCCTGGGCCCACATCACGCCCGTGCCCGCCAGAATTGCCAGCGCCGCGACCGCCAACACAGTCCTCCAGCGCCCGATAAACGTTCCTGCCATCTGCTCGCTCCTATTTGGAAACACCGGTGGCGGCTACAATTGCCACCATGAAACACGCCGCTCTTGCTGCCCTCCTTGCGGTCGGCCTGGTCACAGGCCTGACGGCGCAGGGCTATGTGCCGTACCGGGTCTTCGATACGGCCGCCGGACAGTTTACCGATTTTGAGGTCATGGTGTCAGATCTCGCGGCCGCCGACGTCGTCTTTGTCGGGGAACAGCACGATGACCCCAATACCCACCGGCTTGAGCGGCTCCTGCTGGAGGCCGTCGCCGCCCGCCGGGGAGGGGTGACCCTGTCCCTGGAGATGTTCGAGCGGGACGTGCAGGCCAAACTTCAGGAATTTCAGGCCGGATACCTCGCCGAGGCCGGCTTCTTGAGGGTTTCGCGCCCCTGGCCCCGCTACGGCACCGATTACAAGCCCCTCGTGGATTTTGCGATCGAGCGCGGATGGCCCGTGCTGGCCGCCAACGTGCCGCGGCCCATCGCGTCGGAGATCGCCAAGACCGGCATCGGCGTCCTGGACGACAAACCCGAGGCGGAACGTGCCTGGTTTGCGGCGGATCGCCAGTGCCCGGTCGGCGAGGACGAGTACTACGTGCGGTTCAAGGAGGTCATGGGCTCGCACCCCACGATGGACCAGCTGCAGAAGTACTACGACTCCCAGTGCGTCAAGGACGAGACGATGGCCGAGTCCATCGCGCGCGCCTGGACCACCGCCGCAACGGCCGACGCGTCAAAACGCCCGCTCGTCATCCACTACAACGGCGCCTTCCACAGCGACTTCGGCCTCGGCACCGCGTCCCGCACCCAGCGGCGTCTGCCGGACGCAAAGGTCGTCGTCATCACGATGATGCCGCTCAAGAACATCGCGGAACTCAGCGCGGTCAAGCCCGAGGGGGAAGATCTTCGAAGGGCGAGGTATCTCGTCTACACAACCAAGTAGTGCTGGGTGCTGGGTGCTGAGTGCTGAGTGCTGAGCACAGGCACCCAGCACTCAGCACAATCACCTCACCTGCCGAGTCTGCGAGGCAGTTCAGCCACAACGTAGGTCATGACAGCAATAGCGGCCGCATTGTCCGACATTTGTTTGGGCGTGATGCGGTCGATGGTGTCGGCCGGGGTGTGGTGGATGAGGAAGTAGTCGCCCTTCACGAGGTGCGACATCATCGGGATGTTGCCCGCGGTGCCGGCAGGACCGATGTCGGCGCCTCCGCCCGACGCGGCGATTGAGTCGGCGCCGAGGGACGTCAGCAGGCTGGCGATGGCCGTCACCTGCGCACGCGCCGCGTCCGGGCCCGTGAAACCAAAGCCGGCAGGATCGAACACGCCCCCATCCGATTCCATCAACAATACGTGGTCCTTCAGTTCGTCCATGTGCATGTCGCGGTAGGCGTTGCCACCGCGCATGCCGTTTTCCTCGTTGGTCCACAGCACCACGCGCACCGTCCGTCGCGGACGCAGGTTGAGCGTCTTCATCAGGCGCAGCGCTTCCCACGTGACGATGCACCCGCCCGCATCGTCGCTCGCCCCGGTGCCGACGTCCCATGAGTCGAAGTGGCAGCCGATGACGACGAGTTCGTTCGGGAATTCGCGGCCGGTGAGTTCTCCGATGACGTTGAACGACTCGGCATCGTCTTCGAAGTGCGCGTCCATCTTGAGTGTCACCCGAATCCGCACGCCGCGGGTCTGGAGCCGCTGGAACCGTTCGGCGTCCTCCACAGGAATTGCCGCCGCAGGGATTTTCGGGGCATCTTCCGCGTAATTGGTGCTGCCGGTGTGCGGCGTGCGCAGTCCGACCGGTCCCACCGATCGCACGAGCACGGCAAGGGCACCATGCCGTGCCGCGCGCGAGGGGCCCGTCGTGCGGTACTGCACCGTCTGGCCATAATTCGTATACGGGACGTTGAAGAGGACAATGCGGTCCTTGACCTGTGCGGCCTTGGCGTCCAGTTCCTCGAAGGAGCCGATGACGATCACGTCGGCGATCACGCCATTCATGCTGGTGCCGACCGAATTGCCGAGCCCGAGCATCGGGAGCGGCTGCGCGATGGGTTCGATGAGCGTCAGACTCTCGCGTCCGCGCACCCACTTTGGGACCATGACCCGTTCCTTACGGACGTTGTCGAGCCCATCCTTCTTCATCGTCTCCACGGCCCACTCAATCGCGCGTTCAAGCCCGATGGACCCGGACAGCCGGGGGCCGTAGGTGTCGGTCACCTCGGCGAGCCGCTGCCACGCGAAGTCGGACGACTGCGATTCGGCAATCAGCCGTTCCGCGGCCGGGCGGTACTGGTCGATCCAGCTACCGGATTGTGCGAAGAGGGAGAGGGTGACGAGGAAGGGGGTTATTCGCATGTGGGAGATTCCTGAGCTGTGCTGAGTGCTCTGTGCTGGGTACTCGGTGCTGGGTGCTCGGTGCACCGAGCACCCAGCACCGAGCACCCAGCACTACAGCGCCACCCTGTGGCGCCCCGAGTGCAGATAGTTCATCGTCTGCACGGTGAGCATGATGGTGAAATCGACCTTGGTGCGTTCTTCGGGATACATCAGGCGCAGGTCGAGTTCGTCGGCGCGTTTGATCATGTTTTCGAGTACCTGGTCGATCGTGTACTGGTACGACCCCGCCCATGCTGCGACGAGACGGCGCGCCTCGCGGCGGATGCGCTGAATGAAGCGCGACGCCTTGAGGTTCTGGTGGTAGTCCGGGGCGTTCGAAAAGAGGCGTCGCAGATCGCGGTCGTAGAAGTCGGGATATTCGAAGCCGTAGTGCCGGCGCTTCTTCTTGTAGTGGCTGCGCAGTGTGGTGCGCAGCGAGGACACCGGTTCGACCTTGCGACGCGTGGTCACCTTCGGCGTGGCTAACGCCACTTCGCGCATTAACGCGTCCATGTATTCCAGTTTCTTGAGCGCCGGCCACTCGGTGTAACGGCTCCGCCAGTCGCTGTCCGGATTTAACCAGACGGCAAACGTCTCCGCGAAGTCTTCGTCCGGGTGGCTCTGGGCATACCAGGAATCGAGATGCAGCACGAAACTCTTGGAATAGGGCTTTGGGAGATAGACCTCGGGGTACGCCTTGGAAGGTTTTCCGAACAGCTGGATGCGCCGACGGCGCTTCCGCAGGTCGTAGGCGTTGTCGAGCGCGTGGCCCGCCTCGTGCCGCAGGATCTTCATGCACCACTCGGGCGTGCCGCCTTCCACCTCGAGCATCTGGGCTTTCTCGAGCCGGGCCAGTCGTGGGTGGGCCAGGTAGAACGGAATGGCCACGCCCGGGACGCCGTCCGGACAGAACCACTCCGTCGAGAGCCAGTAGTGCGGGTGGAACGGGAGCCCTCGCGCGGTCAGCTCGTCATTGAGTTGTGCCAACCGCGGCTCCAGCGTGGTGCCGGCAACGGTCAGGCCGAGTTCACAGAAGCGGACGTCCAGCAGCTGCTCGTCGGGCAGGTCCGGCCAGTCGGTCCGGACCAGGGGGGACGGTCGGGTCGGGGGCGCCGGGGGGGAGTCTGGGGGGGAGGTCACAACCGGGTAACTGGATCGCTTATCATAGGCGCCGCTAGTTTCAGTTGACAACTCCCAATACCGGGAGCAGTCGGAGGAGAACATATGCAGGCGTTTCGTACGTTTGTGCTCGGTGTCGCAGTTGCGGGTGTGACCAGCGTGTCAGCATTCGCCCAGGAAGGAGCGACACCGGCCGGGGTCGCACCAAAGCCGTCGTCCGCCACGCAGGCCGGCACGACGCAGCAGCCCCCGCCGCCGCCCACCCCGCCACAACCCCCCGCGAAGCCGGATGACCCGACCTATAAGGAAACGGTTGTCGTCTCCGCATCGAAGACGGAACAGCAACTGGTGAATGCCCCGGCGACGATGACCGTCATCGGCGGGCGCGCACTGGAAGTGGCGCCGTCGAACAACTACGCCGATCTGCTGCGCGCCGTGCCGGGCGTGAACATCACGCAGATCTCGGCGCGCGACATCAACATCACCAGCCGCAGCGCCACCAGCTCGCTGGCGACGTCGCAGCTCGCCGTGCTCGACGGCCGCAGTCTCTATCAGGACTTCTTCGGATTCGTCATGTGGGACTTCATGCCCGCGAACACCAACGAGATCCGGCAGATTGAAGTCATCCGCGGACCGGCCTCGGCCGTGTGGGGCGCGAACGCGCTGTCCGGGGTCGTGAATATCATCACGAAGACACCGCGCGAACTCGCCGGCACCAGCTTCACGATGGGCGCCGGCTCGTTTGGCCGCCAGTTCTTCGGCAACGGCGTGCGCAACGGGTCGCTCGTCTACGGCAACATCACACACGCGCAGGCCATCAACGACAAGTGGGCCTACAAGTTGTCGCTCGGCACGTATCAGTCGGAACCGTTCGGACGTCCGAGCGGGACGATCCCCGGCGGCACGATCGCGTATCCCGCATTCAAGAACACCGGGACGTCGCAGCCGAAGGTTGACGTCCGATTTGACTACGACGGCGAGAGCGGTCAGCGCTGGTCGTTCTCCGGCGGATACGCGCAGACCGACGGCATCATGCACAGCGGCATCGGCCCGTTCGACATCAACGAAGGCACCAGGTACATCTACGGCAAGACGAACTACTCGAAGGGGGCCTTCCGTGCGCAAGCTTTTCTGAACATGCTCGAAGGCGACGCCGACAATCTCGTGTCGGTGGATCCGCTCGGCAACCGGATCGGGCTGCTGTTTGACACCAAGACGTTCGACCTGGAAATGAGCGACACCAAGACGTTCGGCGGCCGGCACGTGGTGACCTACGGTGGCAATCTGCGCTACAACAAGTTCGCCCTGTCGCTCGCGCCCGGCGAAACGTCGCGCACCGAAGGCGGCATCTACGTCCAGGATGAGATCTTCATGAACGATCACGTGCGCTTCGTCGCCGGCGCGCGCCTCGACAAGTTCTCGTCCATCTCCTCCCCGGTGTTTTCGCCGCGCGTCGCGGTCCTGCTGAAGCCCAATCCTGACCAGACGTTCAGGTTCTCGTTCAACCGCGCGTTCCGGGCACCATCGATGATCAACAACCACCTGGACGTCACGGTGTCCAATGCCCTGCCGCTCGGATTGATCAATGCCGCGTTCGGCTCGGCCATCTTCCGCGTGCCGACCCAGGTGAAGGGCAATCTTGACCTGACCGAAGAGCGCATGGATGCGTTCGAAGTCAGCTACACCGGTACGTTCGGCGATCGGCTGACGTTGTCGGCGGCGTGGTACTACAACAACTTCAGCCAGCAGATCTTCTTCACGCAGAACGGCGCATGGGGCCCGACGACGCCTCCGCCGGGCTTCCCAGGCCTCGGGCCCTTCACCGGCGCCCAGCTCTGGGGCAGCGTCTACGCCTCCGGCGTCCGCTTCCCGAGCAGCTTCACCTACCTGAATCTCGGCACGGTGAAGAACAAGGGCCTCGAACTCGGCATGGATGCGTCGGTCAACGCGACCACGAGCTTCTTCGCGAATTACTCGTGGCAGGGCATGCCGGATCCGGACTTTGACATCCGCGAAATCAATCTGCCGCCGACCCACCGCTTCAGCACCGGCCTGAACTACTCCGGGTCGCGGTTCTTCGGCAGCGCGTCGATGAACTACACCGACGACGCGTTCTGGCAGGACATCCTTGATGCGCGCTACCACGGCACCACCCAGGCGCACCTGACAACCAACGCGAGCCTGGGCGTGAAGTGGGGAGACGGTCGCTACACGGCCACCGTCAAGGCGATCAACCTGACGGACAAGCAGTATCAGTCGCACGTGTTCGGCGACCTGATGCGCCGGCAGGTGGTGGGTGAGTTGAGAGTCAATCTGAAGTAGTGCTGGGTGCTCGGTGCTGGGTGCTCGGTGCTGTGCCGGGTGCCCAGCACTGAGCACAAGGCACCCAGCGCCGGCACTCAGCACGAAGCACCCAGCACGAAGCACAGTAAAATCGTGTAAGTGTCTGAAACCCCCAAGAAGAAAAAAATCCGCTGGTCCGCGGCCTGGGGCGAGGCCCGGAATCTGATCTGGGCTCGCCGCGGCCGGCTCCTGCTTGGCCTCGGGCTCATGATCATCAGCCGGCTGGCCGGCATGGTCCTGCCGTACCTTTCGAAATATCTGATCGACGACGTGCTGACGCGGGGCAAGGTGGAGATGCTGCCGACCCTGGCGCTCATTGTCGGCGCGGCGACGGTCGTGCAGGCGATCACGTCGTTCGCCCTCTCGCAGGTGCTCGGTGTCACCGCGCAGTATGCGATCACCGAGATGCGCCGCCGAGTGGAAGAACACGTGATGCGGCTGCCGGTGAGTTATTTCGACAAGCACCAGACGGGACAGGTCCTCGCACGCGTGATGAATGACGCCGAAGGCATCCGGAACCTCGTGGGCACCGGGCTCGCGCAGTTGACGGGCTCCGTGGTGACGGCCGTCATTGCGCTCGGCTACCTGTTCTACATCAACTGGCTGCTGACGGTGGTGACCTTGTCGGTGCTGGCGGTGTTTGGCGGCGCGCTCGGATATGCGTTCAAGTCGCTCCGGCCGCTGTTTCGTGAACGCGGTAAGATCTCCGCCGATGTCACCGGCCGGCTTAACGAGGCCCTCGGAGGCATTCGCGTCGTCAAGACCTATACGGCGGAACGGCGCGAGGATCTGGTGTTCACGCGGGGGGTGCACAAGCTCTTCCGCAACGTGTCGAAGTCGATGACCGGGGTCTCGGCCACGACGGCGTTTTCCTCCGTCGTCATCGGTGCGATCGGCGTCGTCATCATCACGATCGGCGGCAACGCCATTGCCGAGGGCACGATGACGCTCGGCGATTTGATCAGCTACATCTTTTTCACCGGCCTGATGGCGGCGCCGATCGTGTCGATTGCGTCCATCGGCACGCAGATCACCGAGGCGTTTGCCGGTCTCGATCGGATCCGCGAGATTCTCGACACCGCGCGTGAGGACGCGGATGACGCGTCACACAGCACCGTCGCCGACGTTCACGGCGAGGTGACGTTCGAGGATGTGTGGTTCGAGTACCAGCCGGATACGCCGGTCATCAAAGGCGTGTCGTTCCATGCCTCGGCCGGCAGCACCACGGCGCTGGTGGGGCCCTCCGGATCGGGGAAGAGCACGTTGCTCAGTCTGGTGATGGCGTTCAATCAGCCCACCAGGGGGCGTGTGCTGGTTGATGGGCGGGACCTCGCCGGACTGCGGCTGGGCGAGTATCGGCGGCACCTCGGCGTGGTGTTGCAGGACAACTTTCTGTTTGGTGGGCCCGTCGGCGCGAACATCGCCTACGGCATCCCCGAGGCGACCGACGAGGACATCAAGCGGGCGAGCCAGGTGGCCCACGCTGATGAGTTCATCGAGGGGTTCGACCAGAAGTATCAGACGGTGGTGGGCGAACGCGGCGTGCGCTTGTCAGGTGGCCAGCGGCAGCGTGTGGCCATCGCCCGCGCGATTCTCGCGAACCCGAAGATCCTGTTGCTCGACGAAGCGACGTCCAGTCTCGATAGCGAGAGCGAGGCCCTGATTCAGGACGGCCTCCGGGCCCTGCGGAAGGGGCGCACGACGTTTGTGATTGCCCATCGACTGTCCACCATCCAGTCGGCCGACCAGATTCTGGTGCTGGAGGGCGGCGTGGTTGTGGAGCGGGGAACGCACCACGAACTTCTGGAGAGGGCCGGCCGGTACCGCCAGTTGTACGACAAGCAGTACGGCTTCGAGAAGGACCGGTTCATCAATCCGGGCGAGGATTTCACGCCCGATCCGCCGAAAGCCGCCATGCCGGCGCCCCCGCGAGCGCGGGGCTTCGGTGCGGAGTAAAATAGCCCGTTTCGTTATGGCGCAATTTATCTACACGATGAAGGGGTTGGGGAAGGTGCATCCGCCCGACCAGGTGGTGTTCAAGGACATCTGGCTGTCGTTTCTGCCGGGCGCAAAGATCGGCGTCATCGGCACGAACGGTTCGGGCAAGTCCACGCTGCTCAAGATCATGGCGGGGCTCGATCCGCACTATCTGGGCGAGGCGTTCCGGGCCGAGGGCACGACGGTGGGGTTCCTCCAGCAGGAACCGCAGCTGGACGCGTCCAAGACCGTGCTGGGCAACGTCGAGGAAGGCGTGGCGCCAACACGCGCCCTGCTGACGCGCTTTGATGAAATCAACGCGAAGTTTGGCGAGGAGATGTCCGCGGAGGCGATGGACAAGCTGCTCGAGGAGCAGGCGCGCGTGCAGGACGCCATCGAGGCCGCCAACGCGTGGGACCTCGACGCGCGCGTCGAACAGGCAATGGACGCGTTGCGTCTACCACCCGCAGATGCCGACGTCACCAAACTGTCAGGCGGCGAACGTCGCCGTGTCGCGTTGTGCCGTCTGCTGCTGCAGGCGCCCGACCTGTTGCTGCTCGACGAACCCACAAACCACCTTGATGCGGAATCGGTGGCGTGGCTCGAACACTTCCTGCACACGTATCCGGGCACGGTGGTCGCGATTACGCACGATCGCTACTTCCTCGACAATGTCGCCGGCTGGATTCTTGAACTCGACCGCGGCAAGGCGTATCCGTGGGAGGGCAACTACTCGGGCTGGCTCGAGCAGAAGCAGAACCGGCTCGCGCAGGAAGAGAAGCAGGAATCCAAGCGCCAGCGTACGCTGCAGCGCGAGCTGGACTGGATCCGGATGTCGCCGAAGGCGCGGCACGCGAAGGGCAAGGCGCGTCTCAACGCGTACGAACAACTGCTCAACGAAGACACCACTGAGAAACTCGAGCGCGTAGAAATCTACATTCCACCCGGCCCGCGTCTCGGCGACGTGGTGGTCGAGGCCCGCGACCTGAAGAAGGGCTACGGCGACGTCCTGTTGATGGACGGCGTCAACTTCACGCTGCCCCGCGGCGGCATCGTGGGCGTCATCGGCCCGAATGGCGCGGGCAAGACGACGCTCTTCCGGATGCTGGTGGGGCAGGAGCAGCCGGACAGCGGGACTCTGAGGCTTGGCGAGACCGTCCAGATTGGGTACGTGGACCAGTCGCGTGACGCCCTGGTCGCCGACAAGACGGTGTACGACGAAATCTCCGACGGCAACGACGAAGTCGAATTGGGCAAGCGCACCGTCAACTCGCGGGCCTACTGCTCGTGGTTCAACTTCCGTGGCCGGGATCAGCAGCGGAAGGTCGGGAGCCTCTCTGGGGGCGAACGCAACCGGCTGCATCTGGCCAAGCTGCTCAAGAAGGGCTGCAACCTGTTGCTGCTCGACGAACCGACCAACGACCTCGACGTCGACACGTTGCGCGCGCTCGAGCTGGCGCTCGACGAGTTCGCAGGCTGCGCGGTGGTGATCTCGCACGACCGCTGGTTCCTCGATCGCATTGCAACCCACATGCTCGCCTTCGAAGGCGACAGCCGGGTCGAGTGGTTCGAGGGGAACTACCAGGAATACGAGGACGACAAAAAGCGGCGCCTCGGCGCGGACGCCGACCAGCCGCATCGCATCAAGTACAGAAAGCTGACCAGATAGAGATCACAGGGAGGCGCTGAGGCGCGGAGAAGGGCTACTAAAAACCTTTAAGACGCCGTGCCTCCCTGTAAGAATTCCTGTGACCTATGTTTACTGATCTTCGGGCCTTCCTCGGTCACTTGCGTCGCGACCGCGACGTGGTGGAAGTACGTGCGCAGGTGGACCCGGTCGAGGAAGTGGCCGAGATTCATCGCCGGGTGATTGCCGGCGGCGGCCCGGCACTCCTGTTCACGCATGTGAAAGGGGCGGATTTTCCGCTCGTGACGAACCTGTTCGGCACGCCGCGTCGTGCCGAACTGGCGTTTGGCCAGCGTCCGCTCGCGTTCATCAAGCGCCTGGTGCATCTGGCGGAAACGATGCTCCCGCCGACGCTGGCGAAGTTGTGGGACGCACGGGATGTCGCGCTGGCGGCCACGAAAATCGGAGTGAAACGGCGCAGCGACGGCCCGGTGACGGAGGTCGTCACGCGCGATGTCCGTCTTGATCGATTGCCGGCACTCACATGCTGGCCCGAAGACGGCGGCCCGTTCGTAACGCTGCCGCTGGTCTACACCCAGCATCCAGACAAGGGCGGTCCGAACCTCGGGATGTACCGTCTGCACGTGCACGATGCCACGTCCACCGGCATGCACTGGCAGATCGGCAAAGGCGGCGGCTTCCACTATCAAATCGCCGAAGCGAAGAATCAGGCGCTGCCGGCCACGGTGTTTCTGGGCGGCCCGCCGGCATTGATTCTGTCGGCCATCGCACCGCTGCCGGAGAACATTCCGGAGCTGTTGCTCGCGTCGCTGGTCGCCGGCCAGAAGATCGCGCAGGTGCCCGGACCCAACGGGCACCCGCATCCACTCGTCGCCAACGCCGAGTTTGCGCTCATGGGGCAGGTTGCGCCGCACGTGCGCAAGCCCGAAGGGCCGTTTGGCGATCACTACGGCTACTACTCGCTGGAGCACGACTATCCGGTGTTTCAGGTGACGCAGATGGCGCACCGCCGTGATGCCATCTACCCTGCGACGGTGGTGGGCAAGCCGCGGCAGGAGGACTTCTTCATCGGCGATTTGCTGCAGGACCTGCTGTCGCCGCTGTTCCCGCTGGTGATGCCGGCCGTGGTGGATCTCTGGTCGTACGGTGAAACGGGGTATCACTCGCTTGCCGGCGCCATCGTCAAACAGCGCTATCGGCGCGAGGCGATGGCCAGCGCGTTCCGCATCCTTGGCGAAGGACAGTTGTCGCTCCAGAAGTTTCTGCTCGTCACCGACCAGCCGGTGGACCTGCGCGACTTCCGCGCGACGCTCGAACATGTGCTGGCCCGCACAAATCCGGAGACGGACCTCTACGTGTTCTCGAATCTGTCGATGGACACGCTCGACTACAGCGGCCCGAAGGTCAACGAAGGGTCCAAGGGCGTGTGGCTCGGGTTGGGCGACCCGGTGCGCGATCTGCCGCGCGAGTTCCATCCACCGGTGCCGCCGCCGTCGGACGTCACCGACGTGCGCGTCTTCTGCGGCGGCTGCCTGGTCGTCACCGGTCCCGCCTTTGCGGATGATCGTGAAGCGCCCGCACGAATCGCCGCACATCCCGCATTTGCCGGATGGCCGCTTGTGGTCCTTAGTGATGAAGCCGAGCGCGCCACGCGCAGCGCGATGAACTTTCTGTGGACGACGTTCACGCGGTTTGAACCGGCGGCTGATATTCACGCGGCCTCCGCGCACATTGTGCGCAATCACGTCGCGTACAGCGGCCCTGTGTGCATCGATGCGCGCATGAAGCCGTGGTATCCGGAGGAAGTGACGTGTCGGCCTGAGATCGCGGCCACGGTGACGCGGCGTTGGCGTGAGTATTTCCCGCATCGGGATGTTCGCATGGGCGATTCTGAAAAGGGGCATCTGGATTAACCATGGTGCTCAGTGCTCTGGTGCTCCGGTGCTCTCGTGCGGTGGCACGGGCTTGCCCCGCCGTAGCCTTGGCGAAGGCGGGTGCATGGTGCCTGGTGCTGGGTGCGGCCGCCTGCGGCGGCCAGGGCCAGGGTGGGGATGTGCGGTTCCTCTCCATCGCCACGGGCGGCACGGGCGGGGTGTACTATCCGTATGGTGGCGCGCTGGCGCGCATCTACACCGAGCAGGTGCCCGGGTTGCAGGTGACGGCGGAAGTGACCGGCGCATCTGTCGACAATCTGAAGTTGATTCAACAGGGTCGCGCCGATCTGGCGTTCACACTGGCCGACACGCTCGCTGAAGCCGTGGCCGGGACGGGGCCGTTTGCGGAGGCGGGGCCGGTCGATGTTCGGGCCGTCGCGATGCTCTACACCAACGTGACTCATCTGGTCGCGCGGCAGGGAAGTGGCATCACGCGTGTCGCCGATCTCAAGGGGACGGTCGTTGGCACGGGGGCGCCAGGCAGCGGCACCGAACTGATTGCCGATCGCCTGTTGCGCGCGGCGGGTCTGAATCCGCGCGCCGACATCACGCGTCACGCACTGGGTGCGAGCGAAGGCGCCGGCGCGATCAAGGACGGCAAACTGGATGCCCTGTTCTGGAGCGGCGGGTTGCCGACGCCGGCGATTCAGGACCTGGTCTCCACCCCCGGACTGTCGGTGGTGTTTGTCCCGCAGGCGGATCTGTGGCCGAAACTGGTGGCCACACATGGTCCTGGGCTGTATCGAACCGTCACGATTCCCACCGGCGCCTATCGTGGACTTGACCACGACGTGACGGTCATCGGCGTGGACAACGTCCTGGTGGCCTCCGGAGCACTCGAGGCCGATCTGGTGGAAGTGCTGACGCGGGCGATGTTTGGGTCGAAAGCGGTACTTGAAGCCGCGCATCCCGAGGCCCGCCACCTGACCGTGCCCGCAGGCCCAGGGGCGGCCCCGGCACCCTTCCATGAAGGGGCGCGACGCTACTTCCACTCGCGAGGGTGGAAGGACTAGACTTATGGGCCGTCTGTCATTGGCCGACAGTTCGAGTGCTCGATGAAGCCCCAGCTCCCGCTGTTTGCCGTTGCTGCCCTGGTGGCCGTTGTTGCCGGGTGTGGCCGTCCCACAAGTCCCGGGGTGCCTCCGGCTGACCGGTTTGCCATTCTGGCGCCCGCCTCGGCGTCCACCGATCTGGCCACGATGTTTGAACCAGGCGGCCAACCCCGGTGGAGCCAGGCGCGGTCTCGACTGCGTGCCTTCCAGTTCTACCAGCAGAGTCTGCGCCCCACGTGCCTCAACTGCGGACCGAACAACGTCGGCAAACTGTTGAATGCGGTCCCCGGCGGCGCGTTCCGGTATCTGAAGGACCACGACATTCAGATCGGCGTGGAAGCCGGCGCGGTCAAGGAGCACACCTGTGACGGCCGCGAGAATGCGCGCGTGCTGACTCAGGACGTGCAGCCGGTCTACGCCACCGGCGCGCATCTGACGTTTGTCGCGATGGACGAGCCGTTCACCGCGGCGCTGCCGGTGCGCGGCGTCAGTCCCTTCGGCCGGTGCAACCTGTCGATCGATGACACGATCGTGCAGGTCGCCGCGTTCATGCGCTCGTTTCGCGCGACTTACCCGGACGTGCGCATCGGCCTGATCGAGCCGTATCCGTATTTCACGGTCGACGAAATCCTCACGTTCATTCGCGCGCTCGAAGACAACGAAGGCGTCGACATCGCGTTCTTCCGGCTGGACTTCGACGTCCGTCATCGCTACAACGCCGACACCAACACGAAGGCCGATCTCAAGCGCCTGCGGGATTTTCTCTCGGGGCGTCAGATCGAACTGGAGGTCATTGTCACCGGCTACGACGGGCGCACGGATGCGGCCGCCGTGGCGTCGGCGATGGCGCTGGCGTACGAAGTGAGCGGCGTGATCGGCCGCCCGCACTCGGTGGTGTTCCAGGACTGGTCGTCAGACAAACTGGGGTTGGGGGCGTCCGCGCGGAATCTGCCGGAGCACCAGGTGGGCTCGCTGACCTGGTTGCTCAACAACGGGCTCGGTGTTTTCAGGTAACGTCATGAGCTGGCCCCTGGCTGCGATGCTTCTTGTGTTGCCGGGATTGCCGGCACTTCCGGTCCCTGTGGCCGCCGGCGATCCGTCCCTGATTGCCCAACCCGAACGCGCGACGCCCGATGCGGACTGGCAACTCGCCATGCGCGTGGCCGGGCCGTTGACCACCACCGACCCGCAGCATATCGGCGTGGCGATCGGTGTCGGCCGCTCCGGGGCCTATCGCGCCGGCTTGCGGTATCAGCCCTCCGAGACCTCGGCGCTTGGTTTCATGTACGGCACGTTTGGTGTGCGGCTGCAGTCGACGGAGTCGTGGACCATCGCCGCCGATGTTGAGCACTCACACGTCTGGTCCGCCAGACGTCTCTACCGCACCGGAGGCTTCCAGTTTGAAGGGCACGATCGCCGGTGGCTCTCGCTGGGTGTGGTGTCGGCCCGCGCCGCGCACCGACGGTGGTTCGGTCTGATCGACGGCGTGGAAGTCGGCGCCGGTCGCATGGTGATCAGAAACATGGTGGCCGGCCGCGTGGGCAGCACGGCGCTGAACGACGAGCCGGTGCTCATTCTCAAGACGTCGACGGCGGTCGGCATGCTCGGCGTCACGATGTCCCGGCCGCTGTTCTGGGGACTCTCCGGTGACGGGCGTGTGCGCGTCATCGGCGCGGGCCACTCGCGTGGGGGCGTGGTGCCGTTTGCGCACGCCGTGTTCGACTGGGACGTGTCGAAGACGATCTTCCGAACCTCCACCTACGGTCGCGGCACGCTGGGCCTGACCGGCACACACTCGACCAGCGAACGGTCGGCGACGTACTATCAGAACGGCGTCGGCATTGCCCTGAAGATTGCCTTCTGACGTGGCCGCCGCACCACGCTGGCGGTCGGTCTCCTCCGCAACAGTTCTCGCGTTTCTGCTCTCGGCCCTGTCGGTGCTCTGGGTGCTGATGACCATCAGCCCGCAGACCTACCGCCCGTTGATGCTGCTCGTCGGTGTCTGGGCCAGTCTGCGCTTCAAGCCCGCAGCGGGCGGATGGGGCGGGGCCGTGGACCTTGTGTGGGTCGTCGCAGCGTTGTTCGGCTTGGGATGGCCCCTCGCGCAAGGGGACGCGTTCTGGTACCGGGCCACCACACCCACAGGAGGCGATCTCGTGGCGGGTGTGCTGGCCGTGCTCGTGGTGATCGAAGCGACGCGACGCACCACCGGCTGGGCGCTACCGATCGTGACGGCGGCATTCCTGCTGTACGCGGTCGCCGGGCCATCGCTGGTGTCGCTGGGACTGACGGGGATTGCCCATCGCGGCTACGACCTGTCGCGCCTCATCGGCAGTCTCTACATGTCGCTCGAGGGCATCTATGGTGTGCCTCTCGATGTGGCCGTCACCTACATCACGCTCTTCAGTCTCTACGGCGCCGTGTTGGAAGCGTCAGGCGCCGGGACGTTTTTTCTGAACTGGTCGCTCGCGATGGCGGGAGGGGCGCGGTCGTCGGCGTCGACGGGGAGGTCGGTGTCCCTCGCCGGGTTTTTGCTCGGCACCGTGTCCGGATCAGGTGTGGCCACCACTGTGACACTCGGCTCGATGGCGTGGCCGCTCCTTAAACGCGCCGGATTCGCCGCCAATACCGCTGGTGCGATGCTTGCCGCCTCCGGTATCGGCGCACTGCTTTCGCCACCCACCCTCGGCGCGGCGGCCTTCCTCATCGCCGAATACCTGCGCATCTCGTACCTCCAGGTACTGGTGATGGCGACGATCCCGACGGTCCTCTACTACGCGTCGATCACGCTGATGATCGAGGGCGATGCAAGACATTTGACATCGGACATCGGACATCGGTCCTCGGAAGCCGGCTCTCAATCCGCCAATCCACAATCCATCAATCGCCAATCCTCAATCCTCAATCCTCAATCCTCAATAACGGATTATCTCCACTTCTCCTCCCTGATCCTGGTCGCGGCGTTAATGGCCCTCGGCTTCACGCCGTTCCGCGCCGTGTTCTGGGCGATCGGGGCAGCCGTGGGGGTGAGCGTTGTCGTGCGGCAACCCCTCGGGCCGCGTCGACTGGCGGGGGCGTTCAGCGCGGGTGGGACTGATGCCTTGTCGGTGCTCTCGACAACCGCCGTCGCCGGCATCATCGTCGGCATCGTCACGTTGACGGGGCTCGGACTGAAGGCGGCGGGATTGATCGTGGCGATGGCCGGTGGGTCACTCGCACTCACGGTCCTATGGAGCGCGATCGCGGTGTGGATCCTGGGATTGGCCGTGCCGGTCACCGCGTCCTACATCATCGCGGCGGTGATGGTGGTGCCTGCGCTGACATCAGTCGGCGTCGCACCGGCGGCGGCGCATATGTTCGTGTTTTATTACGCCGTGTTGTCTGAGGTGAGTCCGCCAACTGCGCTGGCGCCGTTTGCGGCAGCGGCGCTCACCGGCGGCCGACCCTTCCGCACGATGATGCTGACGTGGAAGTACGCGCTGCCGGCGTTTCTCGTGCCGATTGCATTCACGCTTGATCCACGCGGGGTGGGACTCCTGCTGCAGGGGAGCGCCTACGACATCGTGGTGAGTTCCCTCACGGCGCTGGCCGGTACGGCCGCACTGGCTGCCGCGTTGACGGGCGCCTGGGGCTTTGGCGGCACCGTCGTGCGCGTGGTCCTGGCTGTCGGAGGGGTGCTGCTATTTCACCCCGCGTTGTGGGCCGATGCGGCTGGTGTGGTGTTGTTGATTCTGGCTCGCGTCTCAAAGTTCCGGAGTTCCGAGGTTCCGTAGTCCATCCGCCCAGCTGCCCACCCGCCCATCTGGTAGGGTATGCCCGTCCCCGGAGGGACCATTCATGCCTCATCGATTCCGACAGTCTGTCCTCCTTGGCGCGGCACTGGTGTGTGCCGCGGTTACCTCACACCTGGCGCCGCTGGCCGCCCAGCAGCGCCCGGCCCCGGCCACGCTGGCGTCGGTGACGACGCCGAAGGCGCATTTTGGTCATGACATTGGCGCCGACTACGTGCTGCCGACCTACACGCAGTTCGAGGCGTACTGGCGAAAGATCGAGAAGGAATCGCCGCGGTTGAAGCTGGCCGAGATCGGCAAGACGGCCGAAGGCCGGCCGCAGCTGATGATGATCATCACGTCGCCGGAGAATCACCGCCGCCTGGAGCGGTTCCGCGAAATTTCGACGCGGCTGGCCACGGCGGAAGGGCTGACCGACGAGACAGCTCGTGCGTTGGCGAAGGAAGGCAAGGCGGTGGTCTGGATCGACGGCGGCCTGCATGCCACGGAAGTGCTCGGCGCGCAGCAGCTGCTCGAGACGGTGTATCAGCTGGCGAGCCGCACGGATGAAGAGACCGTCCGCATTCTGAACGACGTGGTCATCCTGGCCGCCCATGCGAACCCTGACGGCATGGAACTGGTGTCCGACTGGTACATGCGGAACCCGGTGCCCGAGCAACGCAGCACCGGCGGCATTCCGTCGCTGTATCAGAAGTACGCCGGCCACGATAACAACCGCGACTTCTACATGTCGGCGCTTGATGAGTCGACGAACATGAACCGGATCCTCTACCGGGAGTGGATTCCGCAGATCATGTACAACCACCACCAGACAGGCCCGGCCGGCACGGTGATGTTTGCGCCGCCGTTCCGTGACCCGTTCAACTACAACTTTCACCCGCTGATTCCTGCCGGCATCGACCTCGTGGGGTCGGCGATGGCGACACGGTTTCTCGCCGAGAACAAGCCCGGTGTCACGTCGCGGCAGGGCGCGAACTATTCCACGTGGTGGAACGGCGGCCTTCGCACGACGGCCTACTTCCACAACATCATCGGCATCCTGACCGAGACCATCGGCGGTCCGAATCCGACGAGCATTCCGTTCGTCATTGGCCGGCAGCTGCCGAGCTCAAGCTTGTGGTCGCCGATTGCACCGCAGCGGTGGCACTTCCGGCAGTCGGTGGACTACTCGGTGACGGCCAACTACGCGATTCTTGACCTCGCGTCGCGGTATCGCGAGACGTTCCTCTACAACATCTACCAGATGGGCCGTGATCAGATTCGCAACGGCACCATCGACACGTGGACGCCCAGCCCGCGTCGTGTGGGCGCCGTGCAGGCGAAGATGGCGGCGGCCGGCGGCGCAGGCCGCGGTGGCCGGGCTGGTGCCGGTGGTGCGGCTGCCTCTGGTGCCGGCGCCGGAGCCGAGGCCGAGAGCCCGTACTGGAACGAACTGCGCGATCCGTCGTTCCGTGATCCCAAAGCGTTCATCATCACGGCGGACCAGCCGGACTTCGGCACGGCGACCAAGTTCATGAACGCGCTCATCAAGACCGGCGTCACCGTGCATCGCGCCACGGCGCCGTTCTCGGCGAACGGCAAGCAGTACCCGGCCAATTCGTATGTGGTGAAGGCGTCGCAGGCGTTCCGCGCACACGTGCTCGACATGTTTGAGCCGCAGGATCACCCCGATGACTTCCCGTATCCCGGCGGACCGCCAAACCGTCCGTACGACAGCGCCGGCTACACGCTCGCGATGCAGATGGGCATCCAGTTCGATCGATCGCTCGACGTCGTGAACGGCCCGCTGGAAACGGTGACCGGCATGGCCGCCAACCCCGCCGGCCGCATCATCGGCGGACAACAGGCGGCCGGATACTTCTTCAACCATGGCGCGAACGACTCGTTCGTGGTGGTGAACCGTCTGCTGAAGAACGGCGACACCGTGTCGTGGCTCGCGGAAGGCCCGCTCGGGCAAGGCACGTTCTACGTGCAGGCGAAGCCGACCACCCGCGCGGCGATCGACAGGATGGCGGTCGAACTTGGCGTGTCGTTCACGGTGGCGACGTCAGCGCCCACCGGCCGCATGACCGTGCTTCGGGCTCCACGCATCGGCCTGTTTGACCAGTACGGCGGCATGATGCCGTCGGGCTGGACCCGACTGGTCTTTGAGAACTTCGAATTTCCGTACACGGTGGTGTATCCCCCGATGCTCGATGCCGGCAACCTGCGTGAGAAGTTCGACATCCTGGTGTTCAACGACGGCGGTATCCCGCAGGTGGCTGCGGGTGCCGGTGGCGGCGCGGGCCGGGGCGGTGTCGGTGGTGGGGGGGGAGGCCGTGGAGGGGCACCCGCCGGGGGCGCCGGTCCGGAGATCCCGGCCGAGCTCCGCGCCCGTCAGGGCTCGGTCACTGCGGCGACCATGGCGAAAATCAAGGAGTTCGTCGAGGGTGGTGGCACCGTCATGACGATCGGCAGCGCGTCCACGAACATCGCCGCGCACTTCGATTTGCCGGTGCAGAGTCACCTGGTGGAGCGCGGCGAGGACGGTGCCGATGTGCCGCTGCCGGGCACCAAGTTCTATGTGCCTGGCTCGGTGCTGCGTGCGGCGGTGGACCTTACCGCAGCGCTCGCGCACGGACTGCCCGCCGAGATCAACGTGTTCTTCGACAACAGCCCCACGTTCAAGTTCGGTCCGACGGCCGCGTCACGTGGCGTGAAGACGATCGCCTACTTCAATACGGCGACGCCACTACTCAGCGGGTGGGCGTGGGGACAGGGCTATCTGAAGGACGGGATTGCGGCGTTCGAAGCCGAAGTGGGGAAGGGCCGACTCTACGTGTTCGGCCCGGAGATCGCGTTCCGCTCCCAGCCACACGGCACGTTCAAGTTCCTGTTCAACGGCATTCTGCTCTCAGCGACAGAGGGGCTTCGCTGAGCGGGGTTGTGTGAGGTAGGGTGAGGTTGGGTGAAGTTGGGTGCCACCCAACCCTACCCAACCCTACCCAACCACACTCAACTGTCTTCCAGCCGCGTTATTGCTGCGGCTGGCCTCCGCCCCTGCCCCCGGGCGGCGCGGGCATCGAGGCCTTGTCGAGGCGCGGCAGCATTTCGTCGCGCATCGCGAGGTGATACATCGCCGAGGCCACGATGACGGCCGACTTCTTCACATCGTCTTCAACGATCCGTTCGTAGGTGTCGAGGTTGGTGTGCCAGGTGTGGCTGTTGTACTCGATGGGGTCCTGGCTGGCGCCGATGCCGGGCAGGCCGGCCGCGTTGAATGAGGTGCTGTCCGTGCCCCCGGTCGCCCGGCTGGTCGTCGCCGTCGCGCCGTAGATGCCGAAGTCCTCAAACTCCTTCAGGTACTGTGCGAGGATGCGCGCGGTCTCCGGCGAGCCGAAGACCGACATCCCGCGTACGCGACCTGTGCCGGAGTCGATGTTGAAGTAGCCGTTGAATTTCGCGTACTCCGGCAGCGGGTCTTCGAAGCTGCCGAAGTGCTGCGCGACATACGCGCGCGACCCGATTAGGCCCTGTTCTTCGCCACCCCAGAGTGCGACGCGAATCGTGCGGCGCGGCTTGAGGGTGAGCGCCTGCAGGATGCGCGCGGCTTCCATCATGATGGCGCTGCCGATGGCGTTGTCCGTGGCGCCGGTCGCCGAGTGCCACGAATCGAGATGGCCACCAAGCATGATCACTTCGTCGGCCTTGTCGGTGCCGCGGATTTCCGCGACCGCGTTGTAGGACGTCTTGCCGGCCGGATAGTGGTTGTTGACGATGTTGAATTCGAGGCGCACGGGCGTGCCGTTGGCCATGATGCGCGTGATGCGGCCGTAGTCCTCGTTGCGGAGGACCACCGTCGGCACGGTCTTGGTGTGGTCGTAGCCCGAGTACGCAAACGTCGAGATGATGCCGTGCATGCGCCCGGCGTCGTTGATTCGGAGGCCGGCACCGGCCGCCACGAGGAAGTCGTTCACCCGGTTCGTCACTTCACCAGCCGAGAGGCGTGCGGGGCCCGCCGGGGCTGTGGGGGCGCCACCACGGGCGGCGCCACCGCGACCGGCAGGCGCGCCACCACGGCCGCCGCGTCCGGCGGTCGCCGCTGCCGCATTGGGGTCCGGGGTAAACTGGGCCTTCACCTGTTCGTCATCACGGCGCTTCGCGGGTGGATTCTCCTGGAAATCCACCTGCGTGTGGCTGCCGACGAGCACGATGCCGCCGCGCACCTTCGCCTCAATCGACTTGAAGTAAGCGTTCAGTTCGTCCTCGGTCGGACCGAGGCGCTGCACCGCCGTGCCGCGTCCCGCGCCGCCGCCACCCTGTACGTTCGCCGAGACCGGCGCTTCCACGACAGGGCCGAGCGGCGTCACCAGATGCACGGCTTCGGCAGTCACGGTACCTGTTGTGGAGGGCGTCCACGCCATGACCTCAAACACCAGGTTGTCTTTGACCGGCGACAGGATGTGCCCCGATGCCTTTTCATTCAGCCAGCCGCCGTTGGGGACGATCCCAGCCGTGGTGCGGAACTCGAACGGCTCGAGCTTGCCGTTGGTCATGCCCCATGTCTCCATCTGCTGCACGGCCCACTTCGCCGCGTTTTCATGGTTGGGGGACCCGGTCAGGCGCGGCCCATACACATCCGTCAGGTAGTGCATCGTGTGCATGATCTGGGAGTTGTTCATCCCTTCCGCACGGATGCGCGTGTTGACGGCCTTGTCGATGGTGTCCTGCTGACCCTGCGCCATCGGGTAGGCGACCACGAGGCCGAGAATCAGAAGGGGAAGAAACGTTCTGCGGAACATGGCAAACTCCTTGAAGGCAGCCGGATTGTACATGACGGGCAGAACGTGGACCTATCCGCAGGAATTCCTCACGGCGCTTCCGGCGTTCGGCCTGGCGCCGACGCCGCAGACGCCGCCGCTCCTGGTGCGCGACGCGCTCAATGACTTATATCGCTACGAAATCCGGTGCTTACGCCAGCGCCTGCTGAACAAGGAATTTGATCGGACCGACTATAAGGTCCACATCGTGCTGCTGCGGAAGAAATACTGGCCGTTGTCGTTGCAGCCGCAGCATTGGGAGGCGATCATTGCCCCATCCGCTCCGGTTCCCATCGCAACCCGGCCGTCAGAATCCGCTGAATGAGCTGCGGGTAGCTGAGGTCGGCCATGTCGGCGGCGCGGGCGAAGTCTTCGCCGTTGGCAATTTGGGGATTCGGGTTGGCTTCGATGACCCACACGCGACCTGTGCCATCCAGGCGCATGTCGATGCGGGCGTAGCCACTCAACATGAGTGACCGGTACACACGCTTGCACATGGCGGGCAAGCGTTCCATCACGCCGTCTGGCAACGGTTCAGCCGCGCCGGTCATGATGCCTGCTTTGTCCTGATACTTGCTGCTCCACTTGACGCGAGAGGTGGCGATCCGGTGCTGCCGGTCCGTCATCTTCTCGAAGAACATCTCCCAGATCGGATACACCTGCAGGCGTTCGTTGCCGACGATGCAGCAGTAGAGCTCGCGGCCTTCGATGTATTGCTCGATGATGGCGTCGGTCGAAATGGAGTCGTGGATGAACTGGATGCGCTCCATCAGACGCCGTTCATCCTCGACCACCGACGCCTGCGAAATGCCGATCGAGGCTTCTTCGGTCAGCGACTTGACGATCAGCGGGAACGGCATGCGCTTTGGCAGCTTGAACTTGCGTCCCCGGCGGGCCACGGCAAATTCCGGCACCGAGATGCGGTGGTATTGCAGAAGTTTCTTGGAAAGTGCCTTGTCGCGCGCGAGGATCATGCCCCGGGGGTTGCAGCCGGTATAGGGTAACCGCAGCAACTCGAGATACGACACCACGTTCTGGTCGTAGGTGCCGACTTCATGAAACGCTTCAAGGAGGTTGAAGACGATATGCGGCTTGAAGTCTTCGGCCGCTTGTTTGATCGGCGTCAGTTCATCGGCGACGCCGAGCACGCGCACGTCGTGCTTCAGGTCGTCACGCAACGTCTTCAGGACGTCGTACTCCGTGCGCCACGCTTGGGTGGACGTCTCAACTCCCGACACATCGTCGGGTGGCACCAGGTAATGATGGATGAGGAGTAGGACGCGCAGCCGCCTCATGAATACGGAATCATAAACGGATCTCGCGCAGGAACAAAACGGGAGTCCGTGTTCGGCAGAATCTCGCGCAGATAAAAGTCGATGCCGCGATCGTGTGTCCAGTCGCGCGGATAGCCCAACGACACTTCAAGATGAGGCACAGTGTCGCGCGTCAACGAGGTGCGCAGGTGCAGATGGCCGCTGACCACGGCGCGCGCACGAAACTGTGTCGGCCAGTGTTCAGTCCGTGTGGTGCCGCACCAGACGGAGAACCTCGGCACACGTGGTGGACGCGCCACATCGTAACGAAGCGGCCAGTGACTGATCAGAATTGTGTCTGCGTCAGCCGGAAGCGCACGGAGGCGCGCTTCGGTCGCGTCCACGCGCGCATGACACCACGCGCTGCGTGATGGCCACGGTTCCGGTGACAACATCCACTCGTCACCACACACGACGCCTGTCTCTTTCGCCCAGGCCACCGGATCGGTGATGCTGCGGGGGTGGAAGGTGTAGTCGTACAGGCAGAACAACGGGCACACGTAGATGGGCGGGTGGGCGGATGGGTGGTTGGGTAGGGTTGGGTGGCCGCCATCCTCGTAGGGCACACTGAGCTTGAGCGTGCCGGACCACTGCGCGTACGGATCCTCGGGTGTCACCGCGCCGAAGGTGCGGCAGATGGCGACCAGTTCGTCGTACCTCGCCTGGCCGCGGGTGCGGTCGGTGGCGTCGGGTGGGCACCAGAGGTCGTGGTTGCCGGGGACCCAGATGACCTTGGCGACTCGTGGGGTCAGTTGCTCGAGGGCAAACACGAGGTGGTCGGCCTTTTCGCCGACGTCGCCTGCGACGATGAGCCAGTCGTCGGGGTGGGCCTTCATCTCCGAAAGCGCTTCGCGGTTGCGGGCGTGTCCGAGGTGGAGGTCGCTGATGGCGAGGAGGCGCATCAGGACGCCGGATCCAGTGCATCCACCGCAATGTGACGGACGCCAACCGAGGGACATGAGGTGCCCGGTGTCTGGGGCGTCGCCCAGGAAATCAGATGGCGCGGACCGGCCTCGAACATGCCGAAAGCCCAGTCGGCCGAGGTGCCGACAAGTGAGTCACGAAACCCGATGGCCGGATGAGGGCCGGTCAGTGAAAACGCCACGTCGGCAAGGTGCACGGCGATGCCGAGGCCGCGCGCTTTCAGATAGGCCTCTTTGAGCGTCCAGTACGTCAGGAACCGGTGCTGCCGCGCCTCGATTGGCTGCGCCTCGATGTCGGCGATCTCGGCCGGCGCACAGAACCGGTGCCACAGGTCGGACGGCACCGGGCGCCGATCGAGGTGTTCGACATCCACGCCGGCCTCTCGTCCGTCGGACAGGATGCACGCCACCACGCCGCCCGAATGTGCAAGGTTGAACTGGAATGTCGTGACCGGCGCCGCGATCATCGGCCGCCCCCGAGATCCTTCGACCAGCACAATCCCAGAGGCAGGTGTGCCCGTCAGCGCTGTAATCCAGCGTCGAGCCAGCAGCCGGCCGACGAGAAATTCGTGTGCACTCGGAGCATGGCGATACTTGCCGAATCGTGCCTGTTCGTCTTCAGGCAGCGCCCGCACCCAGTCTGCCGCCGTCGCAGGCGCCAACCCACGCGCGTCGGTCCAGGCGATTACGAGGTGATCGGCCGAAGGAGCGGGCAACACGCTGGTCATGGTATCGCGTGCGGCCCCTGAACCCCGGGACCCTGGACTCTGGACCATGGACCACCACCGTAAGTACCATGTCGTGCATGACGAAGGTGTGTTTATTCCCAGGGCAAGGGTCACAGTCAAAAGGCATGGGCGCGGAGTTGTTTGATCGGTATCCCGATTGGACGAATCAGGCCGACGCGGTGCTGGGATATTCGATTCGTGAACTGTGCGTGGACGATCCGCGCAGCGAACTCGGGCTGACGCAGTTCACGCAGCCGGCGTTGTATACAGTCAACGCGCTGACGTATCGCGCGCGGCAGGACGGAGGCGCGGCGGCGCCGGATTTTGTGGCCGGGCACAGTCTCGGGGAATACAACGCGCTTCAGGCCGCTGGCGTCTTCGACTTTGCCACCGGTCTGCGCATGGTGCAGCGCCGCGGCGACATGATGGGGAAGGTGAGTGGCGGCGGCATGGCCGCGGTCATCGGCCTGGAACCGATCAGAATCCAGGAAGTGCTCAACAGCACCGAAGCGGGGCGTCGCATCGACGTCGCCAACTTCAATTCCTACGACCAGACCGTGATCGCCGGTCCCAAGGACGATCTCGCCATCGTCAAGGAACAATTCGAGGCCGCCGGTGTGCGCGCCTACATTCCGCTGAACGTCAGCGCACCTTTCCACTCACGCTATATGCGGGAGCCGCAGGCCATGTTTGCGGCGTTCCTGCAGGACATCGACTTCGGCACGCCACACATCCCGGTCATTTCGAACGTGAGTGGCAAACCGTACGAGGCGGATCTCGTGCGGCAGACATTGTCCGAACAGATCGGCAACTCCGTCCGCTGGCTCGAATCGATGGTGTTTCTACTGGATCAGCCGGAGCCGGAGTTCGAAGAAGTCGGCCCCGGCACGGTGCTCACAAAGCTACTCGCGCAAATCAAGAAGCGAAGACGTTAAGGACAAATTCACAGCGAGACATGGAGGTGTTTGTTTTCTGAAACTCCATGTCTCCATGCCTCGTTGTGAGTTGATCAGCGTCCGACGAGCCGGACTTCGCCGTTGGTGGTTTCGACGCGGACGGTTGGGCCGCCTGTGCCGAGGCGGCCATCGAAGCGGCGGCGTGATTCTTCCACGACCTGCACATCCAGATTTTCGTGCGAGATGGCGCCGTTGGTGACGCGCGCCGTGAGGTTCGCGTTGGCCGAGCGCGGCAGCGTCACGATCACTTGTCCGTTGGTGGTTTGTGCGGAGACGCCGCCCTCGCTGATCGCGGCCATCGTGAGATGAATGACGCCGTTGGTCGTGGACGCCTGCGCGCTGCCGTGCAGGTCGTTCCCGACGATCTTGCCATTGGATGCCGAGGCGCTGAACGCACCGGTGAGCCCGGTGACGGTGACGTCCCCGTTCGACGACTTCAGCGTCACCGCCAGGCCACGCGGCACACGCACGGTGTAGTGGGCATTGCGAGAGGGTCTTGCGGTCAGGCCGCGTGTGAAACTGTCGAGGGACACGCTGTCCGCACTGACCTGTTCCTGGATGTCCCACAACTTCAGCTGTGCGTTGGCTACTTCCTCAGTGCCGGCCCTCACGATCCGTTCCGCGGTCACCTCGATGGTCTGGATGTCGGTGGCATCGATCGTGATCCTGCCGTTGCCGTTGCTGATCGACAGGGATCCGGCGGCCGTGATGGGGTAACTGCGCGTCCACGTGTCCTTGGCCTCCACATCCGTCGAAATCCGCAGGTTGCAGGCGGTCGAGACGACAGCGGCCGGAATCAGGAGGGCGGCGGACGTTGTGCGAAATCGGCGTATGGGCGATTGGACGGCGCGCAGCCTCAGGGGGTCCGCGGACTGGTGCCGGCTTCGGCGGTCAGCCCGTTCCGGATATCCCACAAGTCCTGGAAGTATCGGACATCCAGACGCCGGCTGAGCACCTCGACCGGTGTGCCCTGGGTGCCGATGACCCCACCGCCGATGACGCGCTCCACCAGCTTGAGATGGAGCGTGCGCCACATCACCAAGCGCTGATCCCAATCAATGAGGCATTCGGCCAATTCGAAAAGATCCGGGTGCGCGTCCTGGTGGCGATACAGGTCGTGCAGCGTGACACCGCGCCGCTGCAGCGCCGCCTCGAAGGTCCGGCCCAGCCTTGGGGACAAGTCGTGAATTCGCCGGAAGCCCGGAGAGTCGAAGCCGCTGCCATGTCCGAGCTGGGTGCGCACTCCGTGGTAATCCCACGGAGCCAGGTGCTCGAGCATCATGGTGGATTCGCTGACGTGGTCGAGGGCTGCGACCGCGCGCCGCATCAATCGCACGGCCGGCCAGATCTGGCCCTCGGCCAGCTGCGCGACGACGGTCTCCAACTCAAAACAGGCGAGCTTCATCCAGAGCTCGGAGGCCTGGTGGATGGTCTGGAACAACAGTTCGTCGCGATGCGCCATGTCTTCCGGGCGCTTCTGGAGGCTGAGGAGTTCGTCGGTGCGGAGATAGCGTTCGTAGTCGGTCGCCCCAGGTCCTGGAAGGATGGGGTCATTCAGTCCGGTCATGGACTCAATAGTACCGCTGGGTGCTCGGTGCGCATGCGCTCGCGGTGCGCTGTTTCGGCCGGGGCCAGCGTCTCCACAGGTCGCCGTCTACGACCTGTGCCGGAACGGCAGCAGACAGGCCGTGCACTGGCTGGAAGTCATCCGGTCAGCCAACTGCGATGCCGACGTCTCCGGCAGACTCGGTCCGCTGATCGAAGAGGGCGCTCAATTTGGCCGCAGTTCCGGGATTAAAATGAGCGCGCATGCACGAAGGTCCCAGCGTCCGCCAGCCGTTTGAACAGTCCGCCGCGCTTGTCGGGCGCCTGGAACAGGAAGTCTCGCGCGTCATCATCGGCCAGCGGCAGGTGCTGCGCGAAGTGCTCATCTGCCTGCTCGCCGGCGGCCACGTGCTGTTGCGAGGGGTGCCCGGTCTTGCCAAGACGCTGCTGATCAAGACACTGGCGCAGGCCGTCGACCTGAAGTTCAGCCGTATTCAGTTCACGCCGGACCTGATGCCGTCCGACATCCTCGGCACCGACGTCATCGAGGAAGACGTCAGTACCGGCAAACGCGAGATCCGGTTCATCCCGGGGCCGATCTTCGCGAACATCATCCTCGCTGATGAAATCAACCGCACGCCGCCCAAGACACAGGCGGCGCTGCTTGAAGCGATGCAGGAATTCCAGGTCACCGTCGGCGGCACACGATACCCACTCGCGCGCCCGTTGTTTGTGCTCGCGACGCAGAACCCGATCGAGCAGGAAGGCACGCACCCGCTGCCTGAGGCCCAACTCGATCGCTTCATGTTCAACGTGGTCATCGACTATCCAGGCGTTGACGAAGAACGCCGGATTCTGTCGGAGACGACGAGTGGGGCCGGCGCGACGATTTCCCCTGTCGCGACTGGTGCCGAACTCGAAGCGACGCGAGCGCTTGTGCGCGACCTGCCGGCGGCGGAGAACGTCGTGTCGTACGCGTTACGGCTGGTTCGCGCAACCCGACCGGCTGATGAAACGGCGCCACAGGTGATCCGTGAGTGGGTGAAGTGGGGCGCAGGGCCACGTGCGGGACAGTCACTGCTCCTGGGTGCGAAGGCACTGGCCTTGATGGATGGTCGCAGTGTGCCCGCGCTGGATGACATCCGTGCGGTGGCGGCCCCGGTGCTTCGCCATCGACTGTTGTTGAATTTCCAGGCGGAAGCGGACGGCATCGATCCGGATCAGGTCATCAGCCGCCTGCTGGAATCTGTCAGGCCGTGACCGCGTTGCTCGATCCTGCCGTCGTTGCGGCGATCGACGATCTCGAACTCGCCGCGCGCCTCATCGTGGAAGGCGCCCGCAGCGGGCAGCATCGCAGCCCGTTCCACGGATTCAGCAACGAGTTCAGCCAGTACCGCGCTTATCGTCCTGGCGACGACCTCAAGTACCTCGACTGGAAAATCCTCGCGCGCACCGACCGTCTCTACACGCGCCAGTTCCGGGAAACCACCAACATGTCGGTGGTGCTCGTGGTAGATACGAGTGCGTCGATGGCGTACCCCCCTGTCGAGGTGTCGAAGTTCCGTTATGCCGTCCTCATGGCGGCGGCGCTCGCGCATCTGATCATCAACTCCGGCGATGCGGTCGGGCTGATGACAATGCAGGGAGAGAAGCTGGTGTGGATGCCCGCGCGTGGTGGTCGAGGGCACTTGCGATTGTTGTTGGCGCAGTTGGAACGGCTGACTTCGTCGGCCACATGGGATCCAGCGAGGGGGCTGGCGCGCGCGGCTGACCTGTTGCGCCGGCGCGGGGTGATTCTGGCGATCTCCGATTTTTATGATGCGGAAGAGGCGACGCGCGTGGAACTGCGTCGCGTCGCTCGGCGCGGGCATGACGTGGCGGTGTTGCAGGTCGTGTCGCGCGATGAAGTGGATTTGCCGTTCACGTCCGACGTGGAGTTTGAAGATCTGGAGTCGGGCGCGCGCGTGGTCGTGGATGTGCGGGCGGCGCGTGGCGTGTATCGCGAACAGATGGCCGCGTTTCTCGAACGGTGGCGGACGAGCGCCCGTCGTGATGGTCTCGACTACGCGCTGGTGACGACCGACGACAAACCGTCGGACGCCCTACGCGCCTATCTGCTGAAACGAGGGCAGCCGGCATGACGTGGCTGGCGCCCCTGGCGCTCATTGGTGTCGTGTCGGTCGCCTTGCCGGTGCTGGTGCACTGGCTCGCGCGCCACGAAGCGGACCGTCAGGTGTTCCCGACGGTCCGCTTCCTGCCGCGCACCCCGCCGACATCGGTCAGGCGTCACCGCCTGACCGATGTCGGCTTGCTCGCGCTCCGCGCCGGCATCGTCGCCGCGGCCGCGGCGGCGCTGGCGCAGCCGGCGCTCGTGACATCGCCCGCGCCGGGCGGTCGCCCGGCGCGGGCGATCGTCGTGGACACGTCCGCGAGCATGACGCGCGCGGCCGCGGGCGTCGTGGACGCGGCGGTCGAGACCGCGCGCGCGGATGGCGACGCGCTGGTCGTCATCCGCGCGGCCGATGTGCGCGCGGGACTCGCGCAGGCCGGCGCCTGGCTGCGCACGCAGCCCGGCGTCGGGGAGGTGGTCGTGATCTCGGACTTCCAGGTCGGCGCGATTGTGGAGGCCGACTTCGACGCGCTGCCGGCATCGGCAGGGCGGCGGCTGATGCGCGTGGGGGTGACGGGCGCCGTGCCCGCGCCGCCAGGTGCGGGGACGGTGCAGGTGCACGGCGCCGCCGCGGCGGAAGCCGCGGCGCGTGCTGTGGTCAGCTCGGAGGCGATTTCCGACGAAATCGCCTCCGAGCTCGATCCCTCCATCGTCATCGCCTTCGAAGGCGCACCCGAATATGCCGCGCTGAAAGCCGCCGCAGAGCCAATCAACACGCCTGCGATGTACCAACTTGCCGCCCAAGTGGCTGGGATACAAATGAGCTCGGAGGCGATTTTCGGGAAAATCGCCTCCGAGCTCATTGTCCTCCCCCCCCTCCCGCCCGACTCGGTCGAAGCCGCCGCGCTCATCGCGCGGGCGCTGCGCGCGGCGGCGGCGCCGGCCGTCACGCTCGCAGAACGCGAGCCTGACGTGCTGCCGGCGGAGACCGTGAGCGCGTGGGAGCGCGAGCCGCGGGCTGACCTCGCGCCTGCCGGTGGGGCCCCATGGCCACTGGGCCGCTGGGGCTGGGCACTGGTGCTTGCGCTGCTGGCAGTTGAGATTTGGGTTCGTCGGTCGCGGCCGCCGGCTCACATTGCCACGCATGCAGATGCCGAAGGAGGCCCCCATGCGCGAGTGGCCTGAATCCCGCGCCGTGATGGACTTTCTCGCACGCGTGACGCGCGTGCGTCGTGCGCAGGCCGCAGTCGCCGGAGCGACATTCGGTCTCGGTGTCGCCGCCGTTGCAGTCCTCGTGCTCCTGTTGAACGGCGGCACGACGATGACCGCAACGCTCGTCGCCGGGGCCATCACGCTGGCCGGTGTGTTCACTGCCGCGTTTCGCGTCGAAGCATCCGAACGCGCATCGGCCGCCGCTGTCGAAGCGCGCTCGCCAGAGTGCCGGAACCTGCTGGTAACCGCTGCCGCGCTGCTCCACGACGCGGGGCCCACGCCGGTCGCCATGTGTCGAATCGTGCAGCACGACGCGGCGCGCGCCGCCGCGCGCATCGATGTGGCCTCACTCTGGCCGTGGGGCCGTCATTCGGCTCGCCTCATCGGCGCCGCTGTCCTGTGTGGTGCGGCGTTTCTCGTCACGGTTCCCGCGGTCGGTCGACTGCTCCCGGACCTGACAACGGAGGCGTCCTCTGCGCCGGTGGTCTCGAGCGTGCGCGTGACCATCACGCCGCCCGAGTACGCCGGACAGGCGCCACAGACTCTGAGCGATCCTGACCGAATCACAGCACTGGCCGGCAGCCGGGTGGACGTGCTGGTGTCGGGCACCGCCGAGCGCATGCGAATCGACACCGCCGACAGCGCCAGCGACGCCACGCGGAGTGACGCCGCAAAGTTTGCGGCGACCGTGACACTGGCCGCGGATGGGTTTATCGCGATTACGCCGTTTGATGCCACCGACGTCGCAGGCGCCCGCCGGCTGATCGGCGTGACGGCCACCCCGGATCGTTCACCGGTGCCCCGTGTGACCGTGCCCGGCAAGGACATCTTCCTTCGCGAGGCGACCGCCGCACTCGACCTCACGGTGGAAGCGACCGACGACCTGGGCCTGCGCACGCTGCAACTTGCGTACACAAAGGTCGCCGGCGTCGGTGAATCGTTCACCTTCACCGAGGGGGAAGTGCCGCTGACAGTGACGCGCACGAACAGTCGCCAATGGCGCGGCACCGGCACGTTGTCGCTCGCGGCTCTGTCGCTCGACGTGGGCGACATGGTCGTGTACCGCGCGGTGGCCGCTGATCAACGCCCTGGCAGCGCCCGCATCGAATCAGACGCGTTCATCATCGAGATCGTCTCCGACAGCGAGGCGATGGCCGAGGGGTTTTCGATCGACGACACCCAGGACAAGTACGCGCTCAGCCAGCAGATGGTGATTCTTAAGACTGAGCGCCTGATCGCCAAAGCGGCGGTGCGACCGGCACCGTCCGCCGAGGCGATTCTCGAAGAGTCGCTGATGATTGCGGCCGAACAGCGGTCCGTCCGCGCGGAACTGGTCTTCATGACCGGCGGACACTTCGAAGACGAGTTTGTCGAAGCCGCACACGAGCACGAGATCTCCGATGGCCGGCTCGATAACTCCGGCCGTGCGGATCTCGGGCGCGCCATCCGCGACATGAGCCGCGCGGCGGCCGAACTGACCGACGGCAATCTGAAGCCGGCCCTGGAAGCCGAGAAGGCTGCGCTCGAGGCCATGCAGCGTGCGTTGTCACGCCGTCGCTTCATCCTGCGCACGCTCACGCAACGGGAATCGATAGACGACGGACGCCGGCTCACAGGCACGCTCTCGGATCTGGCCCGCTCGCGTCGGGCAGTGGCGGCTCCAGCCGTGCCTCCTTACGTGCTCGCGCTGCGCGACGGACTGTCGGCGCTGGGAGCACTCGCCGCCAGGTCCACGCTCACGCCCTCCGATACGTCCGCGGTCAGCACCATCACGGAATCGTTGCTGAAGGCGGCCGCCGGCGACCGCGCGGTCATCGACATCGTGGCCGTGTTGTCGAAGGCGAATGAAGCCATCGCCGGCGGTCGGCAGCGCGACGGACGAGCCGCCCTCGACGATGCGGCAGCACGCATGACGTCCATCCTGCGCACTGCCGCTCCAGCGGCATCGGCGGGATCAGATGCCGAGACCCGACGACTGAGAGGCGCACTCTCGGACGCACAGCGTCGGGGAGGCGGCCAATGATGATCGAGCGCGTGTGCCGGGCGGGCGCCATCGCGATCGCCGTCGTCGCCGTGATTGATCCCGTATGGACGGGGGCTCGGCCTGTGCCGCCGCGCGTGACCGTGTTGCAGGGCGCGGGGGCGACACCGGCAGAAGTCGCGCGCGTGACGGAGGCACTGGCATCGGACGTCGTGATCGATACGGATGAGTCTCCCGCCACCGCTGCGCGCGTGGTCGTTGGCCGGCACGTGCCGGAGGGTGTGACAGACGGCCTGACGTTTGTCGTGATCCCGAAACCATCGACCAAGGCTCCCGAGATTCGTCACCTCCGCATTGGCGATCAGGTGCCGTTTGAGGCCTTGAGCCGTGTGACGGTTGAGGTCGCCTTGCCATCCGGAGCGATCTCGAACGCCGCACGGGTTCGCTTTACGCTGTTTGCCGACAACGTGCCGGTCGATGTGCAGGACGTGGCGGTGACCGCCGGCGCGACAACCGCGATGGCCGACCTGATGTTGGTGCCGTCGCGCGAGGGCCTTGCGCGGATTCGCGTGACTGCCCGCATTGACGACGGTCCGGAGTCGTTTGCGGATGCTGCGACTGAGGTCGTCCGTTCCACCCGACGCGTCCTTTCATATGAAGCGCGCCCTTCCTGGGCGGCGACGTTTGTGCGACGCGCGCTTGAGGAGGATCCGCGTTTTGAGGTGGTCGTCCGGTCGCTGACGTCGCGCGGTGTCGCGGCTGACGCGGGAACGCCGCCGGCCACACTCGATCGCCCGGAGGAGTTGTCAGGGTTTGATGTCGTGCTGGTGTCGTCCCCGGACGCCCTCGGCGATCGCGCGGCCCAGGCGCTTGAGACGTACCTCCGCGATCGCGAGGGCAGCGTCGTGCTGCTGCCAGACGCCACGGGCGCGCCGCTGTTGTCGCGTTTGACAGGCGTCCCGTCCTGGTCGGATGAACGACGGCCTGAACTCGAACCCGTCGAGTCGCTGGCCGGTGTGTGGACTGCGAGCGAATTTGTGTGGCCCGCAGGATGGCCTGCGGGCGCCGAGGCGCTGACAAACTGCCTGCCGCCCATGGGGACGGCGCGACGATGTGCCGTGTGGCGAACGCCGCTGGGTGGTGGGCGAGTGATCGTGAGCAGCGCGATCGACGGCTGGCGGACACGCACGGCGGACCGTTCCGCGTTCGCGGCATTCTGGCGTTCACTGATCGGCGATGAGGCGGCGGTCACGCCCCGGCCGGTTGAGGTGGCGCTTCGCGAACGGCTGGTGGCACCGGGTGGGTTGGTCTCGGCCACGGTGCAGGTGCTGGCAGCAATCGACGCGCCGCAGGCCGAGTGGCAGAGCACGGAAGGCGCCGTGACGCCGGTGCGCCTCTGGCCCGACGGATCACGACGATATCGCGCCGAATTCCGCGCACCGATGGTGCCAGGCCGGTACAGGCTTGTTGTCGCCGGTGGTGTCAGTGAGTTCCTCGTTGTGGAGCCCGGCGCCGTGCAGCGAGCCCTGCCCGGCGATCACACATTGCTCACGGCGTTCGCGACGTCGCGAGGCGGCGACGCGATTCCGATCGCGGATGTTGCCACATTGGCGTCCCGCATCGTGGCTGCGGTGTCGTCAGCGCCTGTGGATGCGCCCACTCGTCCCATGCGCTCGCCCTGGTGGATCGTGCCGTTCGCGGGGTTGCTCGCGGTCGAGTGGTGGTCCCGTCGGCGTCGCGGCGCGCGGTAGCGATTGATGGCCGCCTGAAGTTCAGGCGGCCCTACATGAGTTCAGGCGGCCCTACGAGGACGCGTAGTGGGCCTTACGACGCATGTGGGATGGTCGTTTCAGTGACGGTTCGGCTTGACACGACCCGCTGTGGCTTCTAACCTTCGGGCACCATGCACTCACGCGAGCACGTCAAGGCCATCACCGACAAGATCTTCAACATGGCCACCGCCGATGCGGTGGAGGTCAACTTCAATTCGTCCGAACGCTCGGGCACACGGTTTGCGAACTCGTCGATCTCGGCGAACCTCGTCCAGTTCGATCAGTCGTTGACCGTGACGACGTACTTCGGGTCGAAGTCGGCGAGCCAGTCCACGCGCGACTTCTCCGATGCATCACTGAAGCAACTGGTGACCGAGGTCGAGGCGGCCGCGAAGGCGGGGCCGGATCGGCCGAACGTGCCGAACCTGCTGGGGCCGCAGCACTACATCCCCGTCGATGCCGCGTTGCCGGCGATGAAGGCATTTGGTCCGGCCGAGCGCGCGCGCATGGTGCGGACGAGCATCGACATCAGCAAGAAGATGGGCACTGTTGGATCCGGGTACATCCCGAAGATGCACCAGACCACGTGCCAGGCGAATTCGAAGGGCCTCTTTGCGTTTTACGAAGTGGCCGAAGCCAGTTTCATCCTGACGTGCCGCATGCCTGACGGCAGCGGGTCCGGGTGGGCCGGCACGACGGGCATCAAGGATCTGAGCATGATCGACCCGGTGGAGATCACCGAGGTCGCGTCGAAGAAGGCGCTCGACAGCCGGAATGCCCGTGCGCTGGAACCCGGACGGTACACGGTGATTCTCGAGCCGCGTGCGAACGCGCGGTTCCTGTCGCTGATGACCGGGATTTTTGGTGGGGGCGGCGGCGCGTTCATGCAGGGCAAGAAGCCCGGCGACAAGATCTTCAGCGATCTAGTGACGCTCAAGAGCGATATCGGCAATCCGATCCTGCGGCAGTCCACGATGCTCGGGAACAACACGCCGGCGGCTCCGGTCACCTGGCTTGACAAGGGCGTGCTCCGCAACCTGTCGGGAGGGCCGGGCAGCACCGATCCTGGTGCCGGTATCAATCAGAGTCTGGTGATGGAAGGCTCGGATCTGTCCACGGCCGACATGATCAAGCAGACCAAGCGCGGCCTGCTCGTGACGTTCTTCTGGTACATCCGCGGCGTGGACAACGAGACGTTGCTCAACACCGGGATGACGCGTGATGGCCTGTTCCTCATCGAGAACGGCCAGATCACCATGCCCGTGCAGAACTTCCGCTGGAACATGTCGCCGCTGGTCGGCTACAACAACATCTCGCTCGTCGGGAAACCGGTGCCGATGCACATGGGAGAGTCGTACGACGGAGGCAACTCCGCGCTGATTCCGCCGGTGCGCATGGAAGACTTCTACATGACCTCGCTGTCGCCGGCCGTCTAGATCCACAGGAAACGACCATGAACTTCACACGCAGACACTTCATCAAGACGGTCGGCGCCTCCGGCGTCGTTCTCGCGTCCCACGACATCATCGCGGACCTGCTCGCGCAGACGCCCGCCGGCAATCCGCTGCAGTCGAAATTCAAGGGACTGGCGGATCAGGTGCTCGCTCAGGCCAAGGCCGCCGGCTGCACCTATGCCGACATCCGGTTCACGCGCTCCGCTTCGATGAGCGTCAACGCCAATGGCAACAGCGGCCGTGGCGGCCAGCTCGCCGGCGCCTTTGGTGGCCGGGGCGGCGGTGGCGGTGGTCGCGGCGGTGGTGGAGGCCGCGGCGGTGGCGGGGGCTTCGGCGGACCGCAGGGCTTTGCGGCATTCGGCAACGGCGCCGGGACACAGGAGCCGGCCGGGTTCGGCGTCCGTGTGATCCACAGCGGCGTGTGGGGTTTTTCCTCGAGCCCGATCGTGACCGAGGACGAAATCCGCCGCGTGACCAACGTCGCCATCGAAGTGGCGAAGGCCAGCGCCGTGGCGAAGACGTTCGACGTCCAGCTGGCTCCGGTGCCGGCGTACACCGCGCACTGGAAGTCGCCGATGCGCAAGGATCCGACGACCGTGCCGCAGTCGGAGATGCAGAACTACGTGCAGCGTGTTGTGGACCTGGTCATGAAGGTCCCCAACGTCGTCTCGGTGAACTCGAGCGTCAACATGGGCTACGACTGGCGCTACTTCGCATCGTCGGAAGGCTCGTACATCGAACAGGAGATCTACGACACGCAGCCCCAGTTCAACGTGACCGCGCGTGTGGGTGATGTGACGCGGTCGCGCCAGTTCACCGCCGTGCCGAAGACCGCCGGGTGGGAGACGGCGGAAGAGTCCGGCATGATCGAGAACGCCGAACGGATCGCGAACGAAGCGGTTGAGTACTGCACGGCGAAGCCGCTTGGCATGGGCGTGAAAGATCTGATCCTGTCGCCCTCGCACGCGATGCTGACGATCCACGAAATCATCGGCCACCCGACGGAACTCGACCGTGTGATGGGCTACGAGGCCAACTACGCCGGCACGAGCTTCATCAAGGTCAGTGACGTCGGCAAGCTCAAGTACGGGTCGAAGCTCTTCAACGTCACTGCTGATCGCAACATGCCGGGCGCCATGGGCACGGTCGGGTACGACGATGACGGTGTGAAGACGCAGAGCTGGCCGATCGTGCGCGACGGCATTCTGGTCGGATTGCAGACCAACCGCGAGACGGCGCATTACATGGGCGAGACCGAGAGCCGCGGATGCACGGGCGCGTTGTCATGGCGCGACTACCCGTTCCTGCGCATGCCCAACCTGCACGTGGACTACGACCCGAAAGGGCCGTCACTCGAGGAGATGATCGCCGACACGAAGGACGGCGTCATGATCGACGGCCGCGGCAGTTACTCCATCGACCAGCAGCGGTACAACGGCCAGTTCGGCGGCAACGCGTTCTGGGAAATCAAGAGCGGCAAGATCACCCGGATGGCGACCAACGTCGCGTATCAGGCGATCACGACCGACTTCTGGGCCAATCTCGATGCCGTGGGCAACCAGTCCACCTGGCAGATGTTCGGCACCGGCGGCGACGCCAAGGGCCAGCCGACGCAGACCAATTCGATCTCGCACGGATCGCCGTGGCTGCGTATCAGCAAGATCCTGGTCGGAGCCGCGTTCTCGTAAGCGCCAGGTTCACGGCATGGAGGGCTGGGAGAGCTCTTTCTGAGAAACCTCGCAGTCCTCCATGTCTCGTTGTGAATCCTGATCGTGATCAGGCCGTCATGGCGTAGACCACGACGTTGACCGCAAACCTTGTGTTGTCTTCTTTGCGGAAGCGTTTGTTGCGCCAGTCGTAGTCCCACTCGCAGCCGTAGTCCTTGTTGGAATACAACACGCCGAGGCGGGCGGGGCGGCCGGGACCCGGGATGTGTTCGACGGCGCGCAGGTAGTCGTGCACCATGTCGTCGCCCCAGCCGTTGAGTTCGTGTGAGGTTTGCGGCGGGCCGTCCGGGAAACTGAAGAACGACGAATACAGCGCGTGCGTATTCGGGATCTTCGGCATCGCCGCTTCCGAGGCCACCGTGGCGTACGTGCGTCGCATCTCCTCTTCAAACGACTTGGCGTAGAGCCCGTCGATGTCGTGGTTGCAGTCGTCGGAGAACAGCAGGCCACCGGTGCGCGTGAAATGCGCGAGATTGGCGCGTTCGCGTTCGTTGAAGCGCACGAGTGTGTGGCCCGTCATGAAGAGAAACGGGAAGGCGAACAGCTCCTCGGAGTCGAGGGTGATGACGACTTCCTGGGGGTAGACCGGAATGGTCGTGTATTCGACGAGGCTGTTGAGCACGTTCGCCGCGACCTTCGGGTTGTAGTCCCAGTCGCCCGAGTCGTAGCGTACGCGCGCGAACACAAACTCCCCGCTGCGGGGGCCGGCGATCCGCGGCGCGGGCGGCGCCTGTTGCGGCATGCAGGAATTGTATACGCCGGCTCGTCGATACCTCGACCGTGCTCAAGGGGGGGCTGGTGCTGCTGCTTGAGTGGGCGCAGGCGCAGATTCGTCAGGGCGACTTCAGCACCAACGTGCATCCCAGCTCCGGCTGGGGCTCAGCGTCAATTTGTCCGAGACGCACTTCGAGGGCGGCAATCTGCAGGTGCGCCGGGACCTTTGGGCGCAGAGCTTGTCTTGAACCTCGGGTACTACCTGGGGTCGGACATGCCGCCAGAGTCGCGCTGGCCGGGTGGTTTGTCGAATAAATCCGCATAGTAGAATCGGGACCATGACACATCTTTCCCTGCTTCGTCGTGGCGCGGTCTCTGCGGTGGTTCTCGGTCTGGCCCTGGTGGCCGTCCCCGAAGCCCAGCAGCAGCGCGCCAGTCCCCATGAAACCGTGTCCGCCGAAGTGGCGGGCGCCAAAGTCAGCATCACCTACGGCCGTCCCTACATGAAGGGGCGTCAGGTCGTCGGCGGGCTGATTCCGTTTGAACGCGTCTGGCGCACCGGCGCCGACGAGGCCACCACCCTCACCACCGACAAGATGTTGATGTTCGGCAACCTGCACGTCAGTGCCGGCTCGGTGACCCTGTGGACGCTCGCGTCCGAGAAGGGCCCGTGGAAGTTCATCATCAACAAGGAAACCGGCCAGTGGGGCACGGCCTACAAGGCGGAAAACGACCTCGGCCGCGTCGACATGAAGGTCGAAACGCTCGACACCGCCGTCGAACAGTTCACGATCGCCATCGAACCCGCCGGCAAGGGCGGCCAGATTGTGATGACGTGGGATAAGACGAAGATGATCGTGCCGTTCACGATCATGTAAGTGCCTGTGGTCCGGGGGCCTTCGGTCCAGGGTCCAGGGGTCTATTTCGGGGCGGTTCCTGTTAACCAGGGACCGCCCCTTTCGTTTTGGCCTTCAGAGGAGTTCGTATGAATCTGATGGTGAAGCGAGTCGTTGCGGGGGTGATTGTGGGCGTGGGCGCGCTGGTCGGCCCGGCCCTGTCGCAGGTGCAGGCCCAATCCCAGCCGGCCGCGGTGCAGAACGCAGTGGCCGCGCGGAATGCCGAGCAAGTCCAGGAGGAATTCCGGAGCGTGCTGCGGCAGTATCCCCCCGCCCTTGGCCGGGTCCTGTTGCTGGATCCGACCCTCCTTTCCAGTCAGACCTATCTGGAGCCCTATCCGGCGCTTCGGCAGTTCCTGTCGACCCATCCCGAAGTGGCGCGCGACCCGGTCTACTTTCTCGGCCACCTGTCGCAGTCCGCGTGGGCTGAGGAGCGCCAACCCGGTGATGCGCTGCGGCGTGACGCCCTCAATGCGTGGCGGAATACCTTCAGCGACCTGTTCGCCTTCGCGGGCTTCGTGCTGTTTGCCTTCACCCTCAGCTGGATCATCAAGTACATCGTCGACCACCGACGCTGGCTTCGAACCACCCGGACCCAGTCGGAGGTGCATGCGAAGCTGCTGGAGCGCATGACGTCGAGTGAGGACCTGCGAGCCTACATGGACTCGGAGGCCGGGCAGCGGTTCCTCCAAGCGTCGCCCCTGGCGCTGGAATCGGCCAATCAGCAGTCGGTCGGGGCGCCGTTCAGCCGGATCCTGTGGTCGGCGCAGGTGGGTGTGGTCATGGTGGCTCTCGGCGTTGGCTTTCTCTTTGTGAAGCGCGGGCTTGAGCCGGAGGTGCAGCAGTTGGTGGGATCGTGGGGCACCCTGGCGATTGCGCTCGGTGTAGGTTTTGCGATCTCCGCGGCGGCTTCTTACGTCATCTCATCCAAGCTAGGATTGTTGGACCAGAAACGCCCATGACGATTCGCGATGTGATGTTCCGGAGCCAGACGGCTGAGATTGCGGCTGATTCGCAGGTGGCTGCCGACGTCGTCATGCAGATGGACGAGGATGCGTTTCGGGGGTTTTACGAGCGGACGTCCCGGATGTTGTGGGCGTATCTCGCACGCCTGACCGGGGACCGGCAGGCGGCCGACGATCTGCTCCAGGAGTGTTATTGCCGTCTGCTGCGGTCGACGGTCACGCTCGAGTCGGAATCCCATCGCCGGCACTACCTGTTCCGGATCGCGACCAACCTCGTGCACGACGGGCACCGGCGCCGCAAGACGCGTCCCACCGAGGTGGGCGGTGATCTGGTGGACCTGGCGCCGAATCTGACCGACCACGCCGAGGGCACCGAACGACGGGTGGTGGTGACGCAGGCACTTGAGCGGCTCAAACCGAAGGAACGCGCGTTGTTGTGGCTGGCCTATGCGCAGGGAGCTTCACACGAGGAGATTGCGGGCGCGGTCGGAGTGCGGCGGAGCAGCGTGAAGGTGTTGCTGAGTCGGGCGCGCCGCAAGCTGGCGGAGGCCTTGTCATGATGCCCGGGGCCGACATGAGTTGTCCGCACGAGCGGGACGTACTGGACCTCGTCGCGATCGGCCAGTGGCCGGCACGTGCCGATGCGGCGCTTCGCACCCACGCGGCCGGATGTGGGATCTGCGCCGAGGTGGCGGCTGTGGCTGTGGCCGTTCGGGAGTGGGCGGACGATCCCCGGCCTGTGAAAGTGCCGGATGCGGCGGTCGTCTGGTATCGCGCGCAGGTGCGGGCCAAGGAAGAAGCCGCCCGCCGCGCGTCGCGCCCCCTGCTCGCCGCGCAACTTGTCGCACTGGCAGCCGTGATTCTGGCAGTCGTGACCATCGGCCCGAGCGCCGAGTGGTATCTCGCCCTCCTGCCCGACCTGAGCTTGCCCGCGCTGAGTCTGCCGACGGTACACATTCCGGCCGTGTCGACCTGGAGCTGGCTCGCCTGGGGCACCGTCGCCGCCGTGGCCACGCTGCTCCTGGCCGGCGGCCTCGCCTGGATCCTCGCTGAAGACTAGTCCGCGGTCCGCAGTCCGCAGTCCGCCCACCCACCCAACCGCCCATCTGCTAAGCTAGTGTCCTCTCCCTGCTCGCGCCGGGTTCCCCGGCCGTTGAGTGATTCCCTCGAATTCATTGATGGAAGTCCTTAGGGAAGTCAGGATCTGTTCGTGCCTTTTTCGACGTTGAAACTCCACCCCAACCTGCTCAAAGCCATCAAGGAACTGGGCTTCGCCCGTCCGACGGCCATTCAGGCTGATTCCATTCCTCCCGCGCTTGAGGGCCGTGACGTCCTCGCGTGCGCCATGACGGGCAGCGGCAAGACCGCGGCCTTTCTGCTTCCGCTGATTCAGCACCTCATTGATTCGCCCCGCGGCACCACGAAGGCGCTTGTGCTCACGCCGACGCGCGAACTCGCGGCGCAGATTCTCGAAGACCTCCAGGACCTCGCCGTGCACACGCCGGTCAGTGGCGCCATTGTCATCGGCGGTGTGGGCATGGGCCCGCAGGAACACGCATTCCGCCGCGGCGTGGATGTCATCATCGCGACGCCAGGCCGCCTCATGGATCACATGAAGCAGCCGTACGCGAAGCTCCCGAAGCTCGAGTATCTCGTGCTCGACGAAGCGGACCGCATGCTCGACATGGGCTTCCTTCCGGAAATCCGTCGCATTCTCAAGGCCCTGCCGCCGCGCAAGCAGACGATGTTCTTCAGTGCGACGATGCCGCCGCCGATTGCGGAGTTGACGCGCGAGATGTTGAAGGACCCGGTGCGGATTGCCGTCGAACGGCAGGCCGGTCCTGCGGTGGGCATCACGCAGGCGCTCTATCCCGTGCCGCAGGAACTCAAGTCCGTGCTGCTGCTGAAGCTGTTGCAGGGTGACGAGATGAAGGACACGCTCGTGTTCACGCGCACCAAACATCGCGCGAATCGTCTGGCCGACTTCCTCGTGAAGAACAACATCAAGGCCGATAGAATTCACGGCAACCGGTCGCAGACCCAGCGCATGGCGGCATTGTCGGCCTTCAAGGAGGGCAAGGTGCAGGTGCTCGTCGCGACCGACATTGCGGCGCGCGGCATCGACATCTCAGCGCTTGGTCACGTCGTGAACTTCGACGTGCCGCTGGTGCCTGAGGACTACATCCACCGCGTGGGCCGGACGGCGCGTGCGGAGGCCACCGGCGACGCATTCACGTTTGTGGCGCCCGACGAGGAAAGCGACCTGCGGCGCATTGAGGCGGCGATCAAGAAGCGCCTGCCGCGCATCACGGTGCCGGACTTCGACTACAACGCGAAGCCGCCTGCGCGTCTCGAGATTCCGATTGCGGATCGCATCCGTGACATCCGTGCCCGCAAACAGCAGGAACGGGCGCGCGCTGCGGAGAAGGCCGCCCGCCGAGGCGGGGCGGCGAGTCCAGGGTCCAGGGGCCAGGGTTCAGGGTCCGGGTCAGGCAGACCTGGCGGTGGCGGTTCCGGGTCCAGAGGTCCCGGCGCGCGGCCCGGATCGGGCACGCGGTCGTTCAGGCCTCGGCGCGGACGCTGATTCGGCAATGAGGCAATGAGGCAATGGATTGGCTCATTGCCTCATTGGCCCATTGGCTCATTGAAGGTGCGCGTGGGGGACGAGGTAATTGACCACATAATCGCGCACTGCCGACTCGACTGACATGACCGGCGCGTTGTAGCCTGCGGCCCGTAGCTTGGTCATGTCTGCGCGCGTGTCGTACTGGTAAGCCTTTGCCAGTTCGGCGGGCATGTCGAAGTACTCAATGCGCGGGTCGCGGTTCATCGCCGCAAAAATGGCGTGCATGAGGCGGTTCCAGTCGGTGGATTCGCCGGTGCCGACGTTGAAGAGGCCGTTGTGTTCCGGGTGGTCGAGCAGCCACATCGTCATCGCGATGGCGTCCTTCACATAGACGAAGTCGCGGCGCTGGCCGCCATCGGGGTATTCGGGCCTGTCGCTGCGGAACAATCGTACGCGGCCGGTATCCCGGATCTGCTCGTAGCCCTTGCACACCATCGAGCGCATGTCGCCCTTGTGCCACTCGTTCGGGCCGTACACGTTGAAATATTTCAGCGACGCGATCTGATCGAGGCGGCCGGTGTCGCGCGCCCAGAGATCAAACTCATGTTTTGACCGGCCATACAGGTTGAGCGGACGGAGGTCGTCCAGCCCCGCGTGGTTGTCCGAGTACCCCTGCGCTCCGTTCCCATACGTCGCTGCACTGCTGGCGACAATGAACCGGGCGCCGGCGTCGAGGGCCGCCTCGCAGACCGTCTTCGAATATTCGAGGTTGTTCTCCCGCAGGTAATCCCAGTTCTGTTCGGTGGTACTGCTGCACGCGCCGAGGTGGATCACCGCACGCATGCGCGTCTTCCACTCGCCGCGACGGACTGCATCCAGCCACTGCTGGTGGGGGACATAGGCCGCATACGTCAGCGGGGCCAGATTGGCCGTGCCTTCCGCCGCGGGCCGTGTATCGACGCACACGATATCGGTGATGCCGCGCGCATTCAGCGCCCACACCGCCGCACTGCCCAGGAATCCGGCTGCGCCGGTCACGATGAACACGGGATCAGTATACGTGCCGCGTTATTGAGGATTGAGGATTGCGGATTGGCAATTGTGCAATTTGGGGATCCTCCCTCCTCAATCCTCAATAACTTGCGCCCTTCATGTTACGATGTTACAGTCTGTCGCATGACAGCACGTAACACTTCAGGCGGGCCGTTGACGGCGCTCCAGCGCGCCATTGTGGATTTTGTCGCCGCCAAGGGGCCGGTGACGTCGGAGCAGGTGCGTGAGGGGCTCCACAAGACCCATCCACTCAAGGACTCGAGCATCCGCACCCTGCTCCGCCGCCTCGAAGCGCGTGGGCTGCTGAGTCACGTGCAGGAAGGGAAGGTCTTCCGCTATCGCGCCGAGACCTCGTCGGCCCGCGTGGCCGCGAAGGCCGTGAAGCGGATGATCGACGGCTTCTGGGCCGGGTCCGCCGAACGGTTCCTCGCCGGTCTCGTGGACGAAAAGGTGCTCTCAGCCGCCGAACTTGAACGCCTCGCGAGAAAGGTCAGGTCCAGAAAATGACCGCACCGAGCCCTCGGCACCCAGCACCAGCACCAAGCACACGAGCACCGTGCACACAGCACCCGCCTCCGCCAAGGCTTCGGCGGGGCAAGCTCAGCACAGACAGCGTCACCGCAAACTAAACGTGACGGTCACCGTCATGATGACCGGCACTGCCTGGCCGTTGAGGCGTGTTGGGGTGTAGCGCCATTGCTGCACGGCCTCGATGGCGGCGCGGTCGAGCATCGGCACCGACCGCAACACCGTGACGTTCTGCACGACGCCGGTGGCATCGATGATGGCTTCGAGGATGACGGTGCCTTCAACCCGCACGGCGACGGCGATGTGTGGATAGACGGGGGGCCGGTAGCTGAGACGCTCCGGAGGCTTGACGTCTCCACCGACGCGTACGGGATCCTGTCGCCGAGGCGGTGGGGGAGTCGGGAGGCCGGGTCCGGCGCTGGCTGCGCTGAGCAGCCCCGTGTATCCGGTTGACGAGCCGACTCCCGCGAGACCGCCGGGTACCGGCGGCATCGATGACACTCTCGGCCGCTCGACTTCAGGCGAGACCGTGTCTGGCGCCTCGACGGGCGCTGCATCCACGCTGACCTGCGGCGTCTCTGCGGCGGGACGTGCGACCTCGGGCTCCGGCGGCAACGCGCTCGCGGCCGCGAGCATGACGGGCGGCAGCGCCGTTCGTACGCCCGGCAACACCGGAGACGCGACCAGTGGCAACACGAAGATGACGCCGAGCGCCACCACGTGCAGCACGACGGACCCGATGGTGATCCACGACCGGCCCTGGCGGCGTGGAGTGGAGACGAGGACGTGATCGAAGAACGAACGTGGCATGGTCTTCCCCTTGCCTCTCCGGTGTTCGTGTGTTCCCTGTCTGGTAAGACACCGGTCTCAGAAGTTTGTTCGCAGGGCAATCCAGCCGAGCGCGGCACCGACCAGCACCAGCCATCCGGAATGGAGGCGGGTTCGCAGGAGCGCGACGAGACTGACGAGGGCGATGGTGACGGTCAGCCAGCCGGAGAGGGCGGCGTGGCCAAGCTGCCAGGTGACAGCCGCCATGAGGCCGAGCGACGCAACCGTCACGCCATCGAGCACGGCTCCCATCAACGGGGAGGAGCGCAGCTTCGGGACAATCGGAGCCGTGAGTGCGACAAACACAAACGCCGGCAGAAAGATGCCGAGGGTGGCGAGCAGGGCGCCGCGAGGACCGTCGAGCACGTACCCGATAAAGGTCGCGGTGGTGAACACCGGGCCCGGCGTGATTTGCCCGACGGCGATCGCATCGAGCAGTTGCCCTTCCGTCAGCCACCCGAGGCGCTCAACAAAGTCAGCGCGCAGAAATGCCAGCAGGACGTAGCCGCTGCCAAACAACACGGCGCCGGTCTTGACGAACATCGCGAACATCGTGCCGATGGAAAACGGCGTCGCCACCACTGCAGCTGCCTGCGCGGCCAGTGACGTCGCGCTCCCGCCGGCCAGCAGTCCGATCAGTGTGGCGACAACGCCGCGCGTGGACGCGAGGTGCACAACGACCGCCAGGATGGTCGCGCCACCAAGCACCGCGAGTTCGTGGACGCCGGCCAGCACGGCGACCAGGGACCCCAGTCCAAGCACTGCGAGCCAGACGGACTTCACCGCCGACTGACCCATGCCCCAGAGTCCGTGGGCCACGATGGCGATGACCACGGGGGCGATGCCGGCCATCACGGCTCGCACATCGGGCAACGATCCGTAGGTGACATACACCCAGGCCACGAGCATCACGATGAGCGCGGCCGGCAGGATGAATGCGGTGCCGGCCACCAGCAGGCCGGGCCATCCTCCGCGCGTGTGACCGATGTGGATGGCGAGTTCCGTCGAGTTCGGGCCCGGGATCAGGTGCGTCGCCGCGACCAAATCAAGGAACTGCTGGTCGGTCATCCACTTTCGGCGGGTGACCACTTCGGTCCGCATCATGGCGACGTGGGCCGCCGGCCCCCCGAACGCAATGGTCCCCAGCACACCGAACAGTCGAGCCAACTCCCACATGTGCGCCCATTTTCCCACCATCGCGGGGAAACCCGCACATGCGGACCGTGGACCGTGGACCGCGGACTGGGGACTGGGGACTGTGTGGACGGCACGATACGTGCTTCTGTCGTGTCGAATGGCTATCAGTGTGGCTGCCGTGCGAGAAAATCCTGCGCTCTTGAAGCTGGACCTGTACTGCAAAGGGGCCCGGCTGGATATGGCGTCACTCGGCGGCGGGGGCACGGGGCGGGGCCTGCTGCGGACGCGCGCCGGCCTCGGCTCAGGTCTGGAGGTGGTGCTGCCGGGCGGTCTGTGGACCAACGTGCCCGTGCTTGAGGCGTTCGCGCAGCGGTCTCCGTACGAGTTTCAGGGCGACGGAGACGGGCTGCGCCTGATGCGGGATGGCGAGTATGTCACCACGGTCAGCCTGTCTCCGCGGCCCGCGTGGTACGACCAGGCCACCTCGTCCGGCAAACCGATGATGCGAGTGGGCACGCTTCAGGGCACCTACCTCGGTGTGTATCCCGCCAAGGTCTGCGACTACTGGGTGACACCGGAAAAAACGAATTGTCACTTCTGCTCGGTCGGCCTCAACCTCGGCGTCGACGACGCGACGGAGAAGTCGGTGGAGGAAGTGATCGAGGTGGTGCATGCCGCGCGCGACGGCTCCGGCATCACGTATGTGGACTTCAACACCGGGCACTACGAGGGGGACACCTACCTCGACATTCTCGAGCCCTATATCCGGCGCATCAAGGCCGAGACCGGGCTGCTGGTCGGGGTGCAGACCCCGCCGCACCACGATCTGTCACGGTATGACGCGCTCAAGGCGATGGGTGTCAATCGTGTGTCGTTCTGTTTCGAGATTTTTGATCGCGAGCGCTTCCGTGAAGTGTGCCCGGGCAAGGATGCGCAGTACGGCCTTGACCGCTACCTCGACGCGATTCGGTATTGTGCCGAGTTGGGTCGCAGGAGCGGCCTCTCGTTGTCGGACCCGTGGGTGACCAATGGGGAGATCGTGGCGGGGCTGGAATCTCCGGAGTCGTCCATCGCGGCGATCAACTGGATCACCGACGCGGGGGCGATTCCCACGGTGTGTGTGTTTCGTCCGCTGCGTGGCACCGACTACGAGAGTCTCGAGCCTCCGGAGACCGAGGCGATGATTCCGGTGTTTCGCCGGCTCTACGACGCGTGCATGGAGCACGGCCTGCCGATCGGGTGCGCACCGAACATCCACGTGTCGCTGGTGCTGCTGCCTGAGGAGTGCGCGGCGTTCTCCGACAGGCCGTTCCGGTGGCAGCGCGCGAAGTTAGCCGTGATGCGTCGGGTGTTCCTCGCACTGCACCACCGTGCCGTCCAGGCCCGCGAGCACTGACGGCTCCACCACCAGTACCGGAAACCCCCGTCCGTACAGCTCGTGGGCCACCACCGACGCGAGGGCGATAAACGTATCGACCTTTGGCAGCAGGATCGCCGCGGGCGCATTCCCCAGACGCACGGCTTCCAGGAGGATCGCGGTCGTGGTGCTTGAACCGCGCGTCCATGGCAGGGCGAGCACACATCCGCCGAGACGTTGGCCGCTGAGGGGATGCCGTCGATCGATCACCTCGCCGGTCGCAGCGTCGTAGCCGCCCCAGAACGACAACGGCGCAGGACTCACGACGAGTCGCCCCTGTGCGGTGCCGGCCACCACGCTCGAGATCACGGGCACAACCGTCATGCCACACTCCACGCGTGGTCGTCGCGCACCACGCGACCCTGCACCGCTGACTCCACGCAATCCTCGAGACTGCCGTAGACGACCTGACGACTCAGCAAACCTGGCACGTAGTACGCGTACTTGCCCGAGTTGGTCATGATCGTGGTGATCGTGGGCGGCAACATCGGCGTCGCGAGCACACACGTGTCGACCGTGATGCGACCCCCAAACGCCTCAAGGTCGCGCAACATGCCGGTGTCGGCAGCCAGCGTCCGCATGATGCGGCTGGTGGTGACGAGGAACTCCACGGAGTCCGCTTTCCGGCGTCCTCGCAACAGCGGCGCGAGCTGACGGAATTCGTCGATGGAAAAGTGCGGACTGCCCAGCAGCACCAGATTCACCGGGGCGTCCGCGTTGGTCGTCAACTGCCGCCGCGCATCGAGCAACTCGGGCATTCCGACGTGGTGTGTCACTTCCGGAGAGAGACCACCAAAGGCCGCGGCGGTCGTTGGTGCCTCCGGCGTGATGCCGACCAGGTGAAACAACGCGACGGATCCGGACGACGCGGCGGTCGCCCCGAAGGCCTTGAGCTGGTCGTCGGTTGGCCGCACCGTCAGGCCCTCCACCACGGGGATGCGGTCATCCGCGAGTCGGCCGATGAGAAAGCCAAGCACCGGGTAGAACTCGTCGAGTTCCTGCAGGCGATGGGGCACACCCGTCATCGTGATCAGGACGTGGCCACGACGGCCGGCATCCGTGTGCAGTCCCACCTCAGGCACGCGGCCGGTGATCGCTGCGCACACGTCATACAGGTCGGGATACCGCTCCGTGCGCGCGCCGATGACCGAGTTGGCGAACACGATGGCGTTGGATTCACCCCACGCAATCTGCTGCCCGAATGAAGGGCGTGCCTGGGTCTGGTACGGGGCGCACGTCCACGTCTCTGTCGTGCCCATCGATCGATACGCCACCATCTGGCGATGGGCCTTGGAGGCCCACTCCGAGGCCACCGGCCACTCCCCCCAATGGTGTTCATCCACGCCGCTGACGTTGAGCGAGGACGGCACCACCACGCGCGCGCCGAGGCTCGCGAGCCGCTCCGCAAACTCCAGGCCGGCGTCGCCGACAAAGATGGTGCTGTCGATGTGCGCGTGGGTGATGTCGATCAAGCGTGGCGCACCGGCGATGCGCCCCATCCGCGACACAATCTTCATCGCCAACGCGGTGGCCGGGCCCATCTCGCCACCCAGCATCGCCTCGTCACGGTCACGCAGTCTCACGCCGTGCTCCCGGGCCCGCGATCCCGCAATCCCGCAGTCAAAATCCCCAATCCCCCATCCTCCATCCTCAATTGCGAGCCCGAAGGGCGAGCATCAGGGATTCTTGATCGAAACGGGTAAGATCAACGCATGACAAGTCGGGTACGGCGTGGCGCGTGGTTCCTGAGCCTGGTGGTGGCAGCCACGGCAGCGTGTGGCGGCGAAGAGGTGTCGGCGCAGATCACGCGTCCGATCGCCGTGGTGACCCCCCTGGCCGAGGCCAGTGCCGCACGGAGCGGCCGTGAGGTGCGACTGGCCGCGCGAGTGGTGATGCCATCAGCGGCCCTACACGTGCAGGCGAACACGCCGCGGGAAGCCGGACTGATTCCCACGGTGCTGACCCTTGATGCCCCGGCGGGAGTGACCATCCACGAACTCGTGTACCCCGACGCGACAGACTTCGAGGTGGCGGGGTTCGATCAGCCTCTGCTCGTGTACGGGCACGACTTCGTGATCGGGGTGCGGGCCACCGTCGCCGCGACCGTGCCGCTCGGCACCGTGACCATTCCGGCGCGTCTGCGGTACCAGGCGTGCAACGACTCTGTGTGTTTCCTGCCGCTCACGGTCGAGACGCGGTGGACGCTGACGGTGGTTGCCGCGGACGCGGCGGTGACGCCCCAGTATCAGGACGTGTTCAAGGCCATCAAGTTCGGCACCGGGATCACGCCACCCGTGCGCGCACCGGACGAGGCTGATCCCGGGACCACGGTTATCGTCGCGTCGGACCTGGCGGATGCGGTCGGGATGCTCGACGCGTTCGAGCAGCGTTCACCGGCGGGGACGTACATGAATCGTGATGACTTCCTCGCGTTTCTCGCCGCCGCTGAAGCTGGTGTGATGCCCGGCGGATGGTTTGACGGGCGCGGTCCGCTCGCAATTCTCGCCATCGTGCTGCTCGGCGGACTCGCACTCAATCTGACGCCATGTGTGCTGCCGATGATCCCGATCAACCTGGCGATCATCGGCGCGGGCGCGCGCGCGGGATCCCGTCAGCGGGGTTTTTTGCTGGGCGCCAGCTACGGCGCCGCGATGACACTGGTGTACGGCGTCATCGGGCTCGTGGTGATCCTCACGGCCGGGGCGTTTGGCGCCATCAATGCGTCCCCCTGGTTCAATCTGTCGATCGCCGTGGTGTTTGTCGTGCTCGGCCTCGCCATGTTCGACGTGGTGCTGATCGATTTGTCGAAGTACTCGACGCTGTTCCAGCCGAAGGCGGGGCAGCAGGGCAGTGTGGTGCTGGCGTTCACGATGGGCGGCGTGGCGGCGTTGCTGGCCGGCGCGTGTGTGGCGCCGGTCGTGATTCAGGTCGTGCTCTTTGCGAGTGATTTGTACGCGGGCGGGGCCCAGGTCGCACTGGCGCTCCCCTTTGTGCTCGGCCTCGGCATGGCCATCCCCTGGCCGATTGCCGGTGCGGGCATGGCCGCACTGCCCAAACCCGGCGCGTGGATGGTGCGCGTCAAGCAGGTCTTCGGCGTGATGATCATCGGGACCGCGATCTACTACGGCTATCTCGCCTACACCCTGTTCGACAATCGCCGCGTGGACGCCACCGAGGTGTCGTCGAGTGTGGAGGCGATGATCGAGAGCGGCTGGCATTCCTCCCTGGGCGCAGGGCTCGCCGAGGCCCAGCGCGATCAGAAGCCCGTGTTGCTCGATCTGTGGGCCACGTGGTGCAAGAACTGTCTGGTGATGGATCAGACGACCCTGAAGGACCCGGCCGTGGGTGAGGCGTTGTCAGGCTACGTGAAGATCAAGATCCAGTCGGAGGATCTTGAACACCCGGCCACCAGCGCGCTGCTGCAGCGCATCGGTGCCGTGGGGCTGCCGGCCTACGTGGTTCTGCAGCCGAAGTAGGTCCACCGGCGTGTGCCCCGGCGTGTGCCGCGCCGCGATGGTGCCGCCCAGAACCCCGGCACACAGCAGGCACGCCAGCCAGTGACGCATCAGGTGGTGACGCTTGGTCACGACGGTGTTCAACACGGAGAGTGCCGGTATGATCCCCGCATGATGAAACATCGCAAGGGGACACTCCTCGTTCTGGTGTGTGCAGCGTCGATAGGGATGTCGGCGGTGACTGTGATCGCGACGGGCGCCCAAGCGCCGCCTCCGGCCAGTCCACCGGCCTCGGGCGAAGGCGCCGGGTGGGTCGGCGCGGAGGGCACGCCGCTCGTGCGCATCGATCCCGAACATGTCGAAGCCACACGCGCACCCACCAGTGCACCCGCGCACGAGGGCCCTCGTGCGCAAGTGCACCCGCGCACGAGGGGACTCGCCTCCGACGGCGTCCCCGTCGACGCCGTCGGCGACCCGCAATATTCAACCTTCTCGCTGTGCGCGATTGATCCGGCCACGCAGCAATCCGGCGCGGCTGTGACGACACGTGTACCCTTTGTCGGACGCGCGGTGCCGCACGTGCGTGCCGGTGTCGGGGCCGTGTGCACACAGGCCTCCACACGTGTGGAGAACGGGCGCGAAGGGCTCGACCTGATGGCCAAGGGCGTGGCGCCTGCCGAGGCGCTGGCGCAACTCCTCGCGGCCGATCAGCAACGTGAGTCGCGGCAGGTTGGACTCATCGATATGCAGGGCCGCACGGCGGCACATACGGGCAAACAGAACGGTGCGTGGGCGGGCAGCCGGCAAGGACTGCACTACACGGTGCAGGCCAACATCATGGTCGGCCCTGAAGTGATCGAGGCTGTGGCGAACTCATTCGAAGCGACCGCCGGTACAGGAATGCCGCTCGCCGAACGCATGATTCTCGCGATGGAGGCGGGGCAGGCCAAGGGGGGCGACCGCCGTTGGGGGCTGCGCCAGTCGGCCGCCATCAAAATCGCCGATCCGAATACACCCGGACGCGGCGGTGACAACATCGCGCTGGCGATCGAAGTGGGCGAACACGCCGAGCCGGTGGCGGAGATGAAGCGCATCTATTACACGACCGCGCAGCGCCTCGGGTATCGATCGTTCTCGCGTATCGACGGCATCGACATCGTCGAACTCAAGCGCATGCTCCATGCCCTTGGCTACTGGCGTCCCATCCTCGAGATCTTCCCCGCAAACGCGACGGTCCGGGAGTACGGGCTGTATGACGACGAGGCAATGGCGGCGGTGGACACGTTCCGCGCGGACAACGGTCTGGTGTATCAGGGCAATCCCGTGGGACTCGTGGACGAGCGGTTCATCACGGCGCTCCGGGCAGCCTATTTCGCCAAACGCAAGGGCGGATAGACGTCGGACTATCCCCGCACCACCAACACCGGACAGGTCGCGGCTCTGATCACTTCGTGCGTGGTCGAGCCGTAGATCGCGGTGCCGAGTGCGCGCCGAATCTCGGCGAGCACCGCATCCCTCGAGGGCGGATACCGCATATGCGTCAATTCGCCAATGGCCCCGGGCGGCATGGGAACCGCTTCAAAGGTCGGCACCACATGCAGCACCGTCAGGCGCGCCTGATACCAGCGGGCCAGCGACAACGCATATCCCAGCCCTGGCGCGGCGGCGTCGCTGAGGTCGGTGGGATAGGGGATGTGGGTGAATCGAACCATGGTGTGCCTCCCGCGTGACGGTTACTGGTAGACGATCACCACCGGGCGTGGTGAGAGGTCGAGCACCTGCGCCGGTGTAAACAGGTTGCGGTCCTGCTGGTAGAAAAGCTTGATGCCGGCGTATGCCAGCGGCTGGCGCATGACGGTGCGATAACTGGACAGCTTCAGTGACTGTGTGCCGAAGCCATCCATGACAAGGGCCACATCCACGGTGTCGCTCGACCGCACCTTGGCCTTGTCAGGCAACATGTCGAGCCTGAACTGGTGGACGATCAGCACCTTCGGCGGCAGGCGATGCGTCGCGATCAGACGCTCGAGCACATCGATGCCCGTATTGATATCGCTCGCGTGCAAGCGGCCGATCTGCTGCCCGGGAACCTGGCAGTCGGTCATCGCGAACTCAGGGTCGAGTGCGAGGTACACGTCCGGCTCCCTGAGGTACGGTTCCAGTGCCTTCACCTCTGCCGCCACAGTCGAGCGTCCAACCTGCACGTCAAGAATGAGCTTGTATCCCTGAGCGCGAGCCTCGCGCAGGAGTGCGTCGATGACGTCTTTCGTCTCCCGTCGTCGCCACATCGCGTCCGAACCCGCGGTGCATTGGGCGACCACGGCGACCAGGTGGTAGGCCATCAGGACCGGGACCGGACTGACCGCACGATACGCCTTCGCCTGGGCTTCGAATCTGGCCACGCGCGCCTCGCCAGACTGTTCGCCCAGCGCCCCCATCCGCGTGCTGCGCGGATTGCCGTACCACGTCAGCAGGATGTGGTCGTCCAGGAGGGCGCGTGGAGCACGACCGGCGCTCGGAGGTGCCGCCGTCAGCGTGACGACTGCGACCAGTGTGAGCAGGAGCGAGGCGAGCCGGACGCGCATCGGGACCTCCATGAGGGAACAATGCACATGGCGTGCCGTCGGCACGATCGGCGTCTGTCGGATGTTTGGGTGTCGGCCGCGATCACTGAAGTCGAGGTGCGGTAAAACGTCGACTGTTGCACCGTCGAAACACGGGTGGGATATGGTTACCACCATGGATCGACGAGATTTCCTGCTGAAGACGGCGGCCGTGGCCACAGGCGCGGTGGTGCCCCTGCATGCGCTGCTCGCGCGCGCGGCGACCGGTGCGCCGATTCGCCAGACGCTGGGCTATGGTCCGCTGGCCCCGGTCAACGATTCCACGACCGGGCTTCCGCTGCTGCATCTGCCGCCGGGCTTCACGTACTTCACGTTCGGCTGGACGAAGGATCCGCTCGACGATGGTTCGCCCACGCCCGCGATGCACGACGGGATGGCGGCGTATCCGTTGCCCGGCGGACTCGTCCGTCTGATTCGGAATCATGAAGTCGGCACGGCTCCGGCATTCGCGTCGTCACCGGCGTATGACCCGGCGGCCGGTGGTGGCACCACGACGATCGATGTTGATCTTGTGAATGCGAAGGTCATTCGCAGCGCCGCGAGTCTGGCCGGCACGGTCCGCAACTGTGCCGGCGGGCCGACGCCCTGGGGATCGTGGCTCACGTGTGAGGAGACGACGGCCGATCCGCAGAGTGATGCACGGCTGTCGCGCGACCACGGCTGGATCTTCGAAGTGCCGGTCGAAGGCCGCGCGACGGCGGAGCCCCTGAAGGCGATGGGGTGTTTTGTCCACGAGGCCATCGCGGTGGATCCCGCTACCGGAGACGTCTACGAGACCGAAGACGCGACGCAGTCCGGCTTTTATCGCTTCATTCCGAAGGCACGCGGACGCATGGCCTCGGGCGGCACGCTCGAGATGCTGGCGGTCAAAGGCTCGCCGCAACTCGACACACGCAAGGGCCAGAAAAACGGTGTGACGTATCCCGTCGAGTGGGTGCCCATCGCCCGGCCGGAGCAGGTGCATGACGATGTGGAGAAACGTGACGGCGCCGGCGTGTTTCAGCAGGGCTTCACACAGGGTGGGGCCATCTTCGCGCGGCTGGAAGGCGCGTGGTACGGCAACGGCGCGATTTTTTTCACTGCGACGTCAGGCGGCGATCGTCAGCGTGGCCAGGTGTGGGAGTACACGCCCGCGACCGAGTCGGTGCGCCTGGTGTTTGAATCCCCGGGGTGGGACATCCTCGACTATCCCGACTGTCTGTGTGTGAGTCCCCGCGGAGGCCTGGTGTTGTGTGAAGACGGCAGCGGCGGTGCGAACTTCGTGCGCGGCCTCACACTCGACGGACAGATCTTCGACTTCGCGCGCCAGAGCGTGGTGCTCAAGGGGGAACGCAACGGATTCACGGGCGACTTCCGGTCGATGGAAGTCGCCGGCGTCACGTTCAGTCCGGATGGCCGCTGGCTGCTGTTCAACGTGCAGACGCCCGGCATCACCTTCGCGGTCACCGGGCCCTGGTCCAACGGCGTGTTGTAGCATTCGCCGATACGAAGACGACGACTGAACGGCGCAGCGCTGATCGGGCTGATTGGCGGCGCGGCGGACTGGCCGCCTGGCCGGGGACTGAGGCCACCCAGGTGGGTGGGCGGATGGCCTACTGAGTGGATGGGCGGCTGCGGGGGGGCGCGGCTGCGCGGATGCCGGTGAATGCCTTACCGTGCACCTGCTGAACACCGCTCCGCTCGAGTAGTTCGGCGACGTTGTCTTTCGTGATCGCGCCTCCGGCCAGAATGTCGATTCTGCCGCAGGCCTGATTGATCAGCCGGCGCAACTGGGCGGCGCCGTCCATCGCACTCCCTGGCCCACCGCCTGTCAGCACGACTGACACTCCGAGCGCGATCAGCGTTTCGAGGCCTTCGGACTGATCGCGCAGTTGATCAAACGCGCGGTGGAAGCCGACCGCCATCGGACGCGCGGCAGCCATGAGTTCCGCCATCAGTGTGCGGTCTATTGCCCCGGCCTTGGTCAGCGCTCCGAACACCACGCCCGGCGCACAGGCTGCCTTTGCCGCCGCAATGTCGGCCAGCATCACCGCCACGTCGTGGCGGTCATACACAAAGTCGCCCACCCGTGGCCTGATGAAGACGTGGATGGGCGTTTTCACCAGCGCCAGCGCACGTGTGATGAGGCCCAACGAGGGCGTGACCGCGCCGTCGTGCAGCAAGCCGCACAACTCGATGCGATCGACTCCTTCGGTCTCGGCAGCCATCGCGACGCCGATGGACTCGACGGCGGCTTCGATGAAGAGGGAATTCGGCAGTGGCACTTTCACAGGCCATGTTCTACCATGTCCGCCTCACACAATCAGGGAGGTCGATGTGGATCAGAGTTCTTCGGCACCGGCGGCGATGACTGGGCAGGTTACGTTGGGCAACGGACAGGTGCGCACCCTCGCGTCACCAGGCAAGCGGCTTGTCGCGCGGATTATTGATGTCTGCGTGTTGTGGGTGGGCTCGATGGTGGTCGCCATGTTCGGGTTCGGGAGCGGGTTGGCGATGGGGGCCACGGGCACGGATGCCGGGATCGTCGCGGCGATCATGGCGTTTGTCGCCGCCACGATGACTATCATCATCCTCTCGATTGCCTATGAGGTGACGATGGTCGCGCTCAAGGGGCAGACCGTGGGCAAGATGGTGATGAGCATCCGCGTGGCTCGCGCTGACAACGGTGACCTGCCAGGCTGGGGCAAAGCGACCGGACGCTGGGCGCTGCCGTGGTTGATGGGACTGATTCCGCTGGTCGGCTGGATTGGCGCGCTGCTCACGTACCTCTCACTCACCTGGGATGACCGTCGTCAGGGCTGGCACGACAAGGCGGCAGGCACGGTTGTGACGGAGGGGTGAGTGGGTGGGCAGCTGGGCGGATGGCTTCGGATTCGACGTCCTGGCGTGCCCGCGCTGTGCGGGGCGACCGCTGCCGGGATCGGCCGCCCCAGGCGAGCTTTGTGGTGTGCGGCGCCCTCGACTACACTGCGCCCGGGCGCTGTGGCCGCGAAAGCCGCCCTCGGTGATCTGCCCCAGCGTCTGATAGGGCGTATTCTGTCAACCGAACACCCACGTAATACGGACTATCGGCACTGGCGACGTAGAACATGTACGGGTCCGACTCGACGACCGCCATGTCGACAAACCGGCCGCTCATGTTGGCGGGGCCGATCGTTCTGAAGGTAAGCGCCGCCAGATCCTGGGCTGTGAGCGCGGGCGACTGCCGCGCGGTCAGCAGCGGCGGCGACACCAAGGCGAGAAGAACCGCGACGCAGGCAGCAACGACAGACAGACGGACGTGGCGCATAATCCCTCCCGAGAACCCGGGCCTAGTCTAGCTGAGCGGGACGCGCCAGAGACAACGGAGAGACCATCGCGCACATCAGCCGGCCAGCCCAGCGCGAGGCCGGCGACGGACGTCAGCCTTTACGATGGTCGATCAGCACTGCGGTCGTCTGACTCGTGACCGAGCCGCCGCAACTCACTCGCCGAGAACCAGAGAAACAATCCGCACAGAGCTGTCGCGAAAAGGCCGACTGCGAAAATCCAAAGTGGTGACACGTCATTTCCCCCGCGGCCGTGTGGACTGGCGGACAAACCCGCCGAACGACAGGATCGACGGCACCCAGATGCCGACAAACATTCCCTCGTCGCGATAGCCTCCGAACCACAGGCTCACCGAGAACAGAAAAGAAATGAATGCAGCTGCGAGAATGAAGTAGTCACTACGTCTGAACATCGGCCACCTTCTCCACACAGTATATCTGAACTGTCACCACTCACCGCCGGACGTGGGCGAGCCCTCCGTCCACGCCGAGCACCTGACCGGTGATCCAGCCGCTGTCCGGGCTGAGCAGGAACGCGATGGCCCGGGCGACTTCGTGGGGCTGCCCGATACGGCCGAGCGGATGCATCGCCGACGATGCCTTCAGAGCCGCCTCGTTCCCGGTGATTCTTCGGGCCATCGGTGTGGCGACCAGCCCGGGCGCCACGACGTTGACGCGGATGCCCACCCCGGCGTAGGTCGCCGCCGAAGCGCGCATCAGTCCTTCCACGCCAGCCTTGGCCGCGGCGATCGCGTCGTGATTGGACAGGCCGACCTGCGCCGCGCACGACGACACGAGCACGACGCTGCCGCCGGTGCTCTTCAGGTGCCGGCCCGCGGCGCGCGTGAGTGCAAAGGCCGTGCGGAGGTTCATCGCGACGGTCTCGTCAAAGTCCTGCGCCGAGGTCAGGTGCGCCGGCTTGAGCAGGATCGATCCGGCGAGATTCACGGCACCGGTGATGCCGGGGTTGGCCTGGAAGAGCGCGTCCACCGCGTCAAAGTCCCGCGCATCGACGCAGGCCGTCTTCGCGCCGCAGGTGGCCGCCACCTCGGTGAGCGAGGCCAGAGTCCGGCCGGCGAGCACCAGCGACCAGCCGTCACGATGGAGCAGTTCAACAAGGCTGCGACCGATGCCTCCGCCGGCACCGATGACCAGACACGTGCGAGGGTTCATGTCAGGCTTTCAAGAAGCTCTTCAGCATCCAGATCGTTTTCTGGTGCAGGGTGATCCGGCCGATCATCAAGTCCTGACTCTCGGCGTCACCGGCCTCGCCGGCAAGGTCGCGCGCACGTTCCGCATCCGACACCACTTTTGCGCTTGCGGTGATGAGCGCGCGGACGTACTCCTCCTGCACCAGCGGCGATGAGAACTCCTTCATCTGCGCGGCCTTGGCCAGCGTCCCGAGGCCGCCGATGGCGTAGGCATCAAGCGCGCGAATGCGCTCGGCGATCTCGTCGACCGCAATAAACAGCTCTTCGTACTGCGTCTGGAAGGCGGTGTGCAGGGCAAAGAATCCAGGCCCCTCCACGTTCCAGTGGGCCAGATGCGTGAGCGCAAGCAGGGCGTAGGAATCGGCGAGCACCTGGTTCAGGCTGTCAGTCAGCCGGGTATTCGACGAGGGGCGGATCGGACGTTGTTTTTTCATAGGGGTCTCTCCGCATATTATCGCCTTTAGGCAGGGCGACTGAAACGTTCGAGTGCGCGGAACCATGAATCACTTCACTGTCGATTGCCTCATCGCGGGCGCGGGAATGGCGGGTTTGACTGCCGCACGCATTTTGCAGGCACAGGGCCTCAACGTCGTGGTCCTGGACAAAGGCCGTGGCATCGGCGGGAGACTGGCCACGCGCTGGAGCGACAACGACGCCGGCGTGCGCGCTCGTTACGATCACGGGGCGCAATTCTTCACGGTGCGTGACGTTTCGTTTCAGACGCACGTGGATGACTGGCTCGCGCGTGGACTGGTGAAGGAATGGGCGCGCGGGTTTGCCGGCGCATCCGGCCAGCCGCATCACGACGGACATCCGCGTTATTGTGCGGTCCATGGCATGAACTCGCTGGCACATGATTTGGCGCGAGACCTCGCCGTGACGACCAGTGCGCGAGTCAACCGCATCAGCCCCCAGGAACAGGGCTGGCGCGTCACGATGGCCATGGGCGACCACCACACGGCCGCGTCGATCCTACTGACGCCGCCTGTTGAACAATCGCTTGCATTGCTCGATGCAGGCGAGACGATCCTTGCAGACGACACACGCGCGGCACTCGAACGCATCAGCTACGATCCGTGCCTGGCCCTGCTCGTTGAGCTCGACGCGCCAAGTCGCCTGCCCGAACCGGGCGCGGTGCAGTTGCGCGGCGATCCTCTGGCCCAGCCCCTGGTCTGGATTGGCGACAATCATCGCAAGGGCATTTCGCCCGATGCGTTCACCGTCACCCTGCACGCCGGGCCGGAATTCACCCGTGAACATTGGGAGGCCCCGGACGACGTCATCGCGCAACGGTTACTGCAGGCGGCGAATGACTGGTTGGGCGTGCCGGTCAGGCGTTGGCACGTGCATCGCTGGCGGTACAGTCAGCCGGTGGTGACGCATCCTGACGCCTGCCTGTTCACTACGCAACCGGCGCCGCTCGCCTTTGCGGGAGACGCCTTCGGCTCGTCGCGCCTCGAAGGCGCTTTTCTGTCAGGGCGCGCCGCCGCCCACCTCTTGCTGAAAGTGATGCGGTGATGGCTACGCGTCATCCCTGGCGATCCCGAGTGTGCGGCGCAGCAGGTCTGCGCGGCTCGTGATCTGGGTGCGGTCCTCGGGTGTCAGTCGGTCAACGTTCTTGAGAATCATCGCCATCCGCTGGTTCGGTGAAAACCTCTGGCGGGTGCGGATCAAGAAGTCCCAGTAGAAGACCGTGACGGGGCACGCCCGGGGGCCGCTGCGTTCGGCGGGGTCGTAGCGGCACGTGGTGCAGTAGTTGCTCATCCGCTGGATGTACTTGCCGCTGGCGGCGTAGGGCTTGGTGCCGACCAGTCCGGTGACGCCCCTGGCCGCGCCCTGGCGCCGATCGGCATGCATGACCATGCCGAGCGCATTCGGAAGCGTGACCCAGTCCACGCCGTCCACGAACATGCCGAGATACCAGTCACTGACGGCCCGCGGGTGGACGCCGCTGATGAGCGCGAAGTTGCCGGTGACCATCAGGCGCTGGATGTGGTGGCCGAACCCGGTCTCGAGCACCTGCCCCACGCAGGCCTTCATGCAAGCCATGTCGGTATCGGCGGTCCAGTAGAACGGTGGCAACTCGCCGTGCTGGTCGAGCCCGTTGCGATCCGCATAGGCGGGGCCTTCGAGCTGATAGACGCCGCGGATGAACTCGCGCCAGCCGATGATCTGCCGCACGAACGCCTCGACGGATTGCAGGGGGGCCTGCCCGGCGCGAAACGCCTCGATGGCTCGATCGCAGCACTCGCGTGGATTGAGCAGCTTGAGGTTGAGGGCGCTCGACACCGTGGAGTGGTAGAGCGTCGGTTCGTGCGTCCACATCGCATCTTCGAAGGGACCGAAGTGGACGAGACGATGGGTGATGAAGTCGTCGAGCGAGGCGAGTGCCTGTTCGCGCGTGACGGGCCAGGCGAAGGTATCGACGGTGCCGGGCAGATCGGGGAGCGTGCGGGTCATGGCCGCAAGCACGGCGCGGGTAGTCGCATCGGGCGCGAAACCGAGTGGCGGTCGTGGCCGCGGACTCGGGCCGTCTTTGCCGAAGGGCAGCCGGTTTTCCTTGTCGAAGTTCCACTCGCCGCCGACGGGCTTCGCGCTCTTGCCCGCGCCTTCCATGAGATACCCGGTCCTGCGACGTTGCTCGCGGTAGAAAAACTCCATGGTCAGGGACGTACGGCCCTTCGCCCACGCGGCGAACGCTTCCGGTGTGGTGATGAAGTGCGCGTCGGGCAGGATGCTCACCGGGATGCCCGTCGAACGGCCGACCCGTTCGAGTATGGCCAGCACGCGCCACTCCCCCGGGTGAGTACACACGATCTGAGTCGGGCCGAGTGCGGCGACCGCCCGGGCGATTTCCGTCTCGAACGTGCCGGTGTTTTCGGGATCGTCAAGCTCGACATACCGGACGCGGACCTGCCGCCACGTCAGTGCCGAGGCAAAGTGCCGCATCGCCGACAAGAACAGCGCCGTCCGCTGCCGGTGGCTGGGCACATGGCGGGACTCCGCGGCGACTTCCATCATCAGGACGGTGTCGGCCGGCGTCAGTGAGCGAATGAGGGCGGCATCGAGATCGAGCTGATCGCCAAAGACGATCACCAGACGCGCCGGCCTGCGTTCAGGCGACGAGCCGCCTGAGGCGGGCGCGGCAGAGCGCGGCATGGCGACTAGCGCAGGGCGACGATCGCCGCACTCATCACCAGCATCAGCGCAGCGGGAAGCGACTTCATGGGCGGGTCGCCCACCTTGAGGTGCATGGCAATCGCGCCGACCATGAGCGCGGCGACGAGCGCCGCAGCCTCCCTGACAGGGAGCGCGAACCATACGCCGGCGATCAGGGTGATGGCCGCGCCGATCTTCAGCGCGCCCACGACGTAGAAGACGAAGCCGGGAAGGCCATACGCCCCAAACTCATCCTGCAGCGTCTGCGCGGCACCGCCGCGAAACGATGTGGCGGAGTGTCGACGCATCAGCCAGACATTCAGAAGCCCGAGTCCGACAACCAGCTGCAGCAGACTCGACAGTGACAGCCACTCCATCACGAGTTCCTCCCGATTCATGCAAGGCGTATTCCGCCATCCTAATGCCAGGCCGAGTCTAGCCGAGAGCTTCACACATGGCAAACCTGCCCTCTTTGCATGCCCGGCATCACTGGCGAGCGGCTCCTGTTGACGATCAACGGCGCGCCCGAACGGCTGTGATATCCGCGATGTAAATGCTGCGCCCGTGGGTGGCGATGACCAGGTCGCTCTCGCGAGGATGCACCACCAGGTCGTGCACGGGAATGGTCGGCAGGTTGCCGCGCAACGACATCCAGGTCACACGGCGATCCACTGAGGCATACACACCGGGGTCGGTCCCTACGTAGAGGATGCGCGCGTCCGTGGGATCCTCGCCGATCACGTTGATGGGTTCAGCAGGGAGGTTACCCACGAGGGACGTCCACGTCTGCCCGTAGTCACGTGACACGTACATGTGCGCTGCGAACTCGTTGAATCGATAGCCAGTCAGCGTCACGTACACAGTGGCTTCGTCGTGGCGTGACGCCACCACTCGTGACACCCAGCGTTCCGGCAACAACTCGCCAATGCGTGTCCACGTGGTCCCGCCGTCGCGCGTCACATGCAACCGGCCGTCATCAGCACCGGTATAGAGGAGCGTGGACCGCAGGGGCGACTCCGAGACGCTGGTCAGCGTGCCCCACGGCACGTTGCCCTGCACGCAGTCGGACGCATCGTAAACGCAGAGGTGGGAAGGCTAGCGCCGGTTTTTTCGCTCGTCCTGGTCGAGCTTGTACAACAAGGCTGCCTGCTCCAGCGCTGAGAGTTTTTGCTGCTCCGGTGTCAAGCGACTGGGGGGCGTCGGCATATCGACCCAGAGCAGGGATCGGCCGCCCCAGGCGAGCTTTGCGGTGTGCGGCGCCCTCGACTACACTGCGCCCGGGCGCTGTGGCCGCGAAATCCGCCCTCGGTGATCTGCCCCAGCGTCTGATAGGGCGTATTCTGTCAACCGAACACCCACGTAATACGGACTATCGGCAACGTAGTTGCGGGAAGGCGCAAAATCCGCTGGCAACGACCAAGACGATAGGCCGTATTAGCGGCCTCCCAGTCGGACAGAGGGGGGATGGCCGTGGCCGGCTCGTGCTGTGCTTGTGGACATTCGGGACGTCGTATCCACCTTTCGGATGGCGAGGCGAGGACTTGCGGCAGTACCCTGGACGCTGAGGGCGGGAGTGAGACATGGACGTCGCTGAGCTGAAGATGACCCGCGTGGGGCTGCACCTCGGCGCGGACCTCGAGCGCGTGCTCGAGCTCGGTGCGTTCGAGCGCTGGGAGCCAGGCGCGCTCTTGTGCACCCGCGGGCACGTGGAGCGCGTGCTCCATGTCCTCCTGAGCGGCCGCGTCGACTATCCCGGCGGCTGGTTTGGACCCGGCGCGCACACCGGCGAGCTGGGCTTCCTGCTCGGGGTCCCGCGCACCGCTGACGTGGTGGCCAAGGACGAGGTCACCACCTGGTCCGTGCCCTACGAGGCGCTGGCGCAGGACCCGCGCGCCGCGGCGGCCCTCGTCATCGCGCTGGTCCTCGAGCTGCCGAGCCGGCTGCGCAAGTTCCGCCAGCCCGAGGCGCCCCAGACAAACTTCTGCGACGTGGAGCACCCCTCCATCCGAGCGCTCGCCGACGTGCTGCGCGGGCCCGACGCAGAGTCCACGGCGGTGGCCATCTGGTCTTTCGTGCGGGACCTGCCGTACCGCTTCGGTCCGTGGTGGATGCGCGCGTCGGACACGCTGCGCCTCGGCTCCGGCATGTGCACCACCAAGAGCAACCTCGCGGTGGCGCTGTTCCGCGCGGCGGGCCTCGAGGCGGGCTTCGTGGAGCTGCGCGGGGACTCCAGATTCATCAAGCCACTGCTGCCACCCGCGTGGCACCACCTCGTGCAGGGGCAGGTGCGGCACTACATGGCCGCGGTCCGCCTCGACGCGCGCTGGCATGCGGCGGAGTGCTCCTTCACGGACCCCTGCCTGCGGCAGTTCGGCACCGCGTGGCCGAGGACCCTCGAGCTCCTCCCCTGCACCTTCGGTGTGGGCAGGCCGTTCCACCCGCTGGCGTACGTGTTCGGCGGCGACCCGTTCGAGGTGCAGGTGCTCCCCGAGCTCGACGCCGCCATGGCCCGGCGCAGCAGCTTCGACCTCGACCAGCTCGAGCTGCTCAACGTGGTGACCGACGCGCTGCAGCCGGGCTGCTGGGATGAGCCCGCGTGGGTGGCGCGCGCGCGCGCCCTGTGCGAGAGCGAGCCCCGTCGTGCCTGCCAGGTGGCGTTGGCCGCCGCGGTGGCCCTCGCCGGCGATCTGCATGGCCACCTCGAGGAGCCCGCATGAAGACCTTCGACTGGGACCTCTCCCCCCCGCGCAGCGCGCCCATCGGCGACCACGACGTGCCCGAGGTGTCCGCGCACCTGCGCGGCAAGCGCGTGGCGCTCCTCGTGTGCGGCGGGATTGCCGCCATGAAGACGCCGCTCCTCGCCCGCGCGCTCCGGCGGCGCGGCGCCGAGGTGGTGGCCTTCTGCAGCGACGAGGCGTTGCACTATGTGGGGCGCGAGGCGCTCGAGTGGTCCACGTGTCAGCCGCTGGTGACGGCGCTGACTTGGCGCGCGGAGCACCTGTCCGACGCCAAGCCCTTCGACTGCTATCTGGTGGCACCGGCCACCTACAACACCATCGGCAAGATGGCCGCGGGCGTGGCCGACACGGTGGTGACCTCGGCGCTGGCGTCGGCGCTCGGGCGCATGCAGCAGGGCCGCACCGAGGTGCTGGTGGCCCCCACCATGCATGGCTCCATGCACCACGACGTGCTCGTGGCGAACTGCCGATCGCTCGCGGCGCGGGGCGTGCGCCTCGTGACGCCGCGCGACGACTACGGCAAGCACAACCTCCCCGACGAGGGGCTCCTGGTGGCGGCCGTGTGCCGCGCGCTGTCGCGCTCACCGCTCCAGGGCAAGCGCATCCTCGTCACAGGTGGGCCCACGCCGGTGCCCATCGACGGGGTGCGCCGCATCCTCAACCGCTTCCGCGGGCGCCTCGGCGCTTGTGTGCACGAAGAGCTGCTGCTGCGCGGTGCTGAGTCCACGTTCATCCTCGGCGACGGCGCGTGGCGCCCGGCCCGCTGGATGCCCGTGGCGATCGCGCGCACCTACGACGACTACAAGGCCCAGGTCCTCGAGCACGTGCGCCGGGGTCAGGCGGCGGGCGTGTTCTCGGCGGGCGTGGCCGACTACCGCCCGGCCGCGCCCGTGGAGGGCAAGCTCCGGAGCGGGCAGGCCTCCCTTCCGCTCGAGCTCGTGCCCACGGAGAAGATCATCGACCTCGTGCGGGCCCAGGATCCCGCGCTCTTCCTCGTGTCCTTCAAGTACCTCGAGGGCGTATCCCACGAGGACCTGCTGGCGGAGGCCCGCAAGCGCCTCCAGCGCTACCCCGTGGTGGTGGCCAACCGCGGCGAGGAGACCCACGGCGTGGCCCAGGTGTCGTACGTGGTCACGCGCGATGGGGAGCAGCGCGTGGAGGGCAAGCCCGCCATCGCCGCGGCCATCGCCGACCTGCTGGAGCGCCAGGGCCTCGCGGACGTGCCGCCGAACGGCTGACGTCGTCGCGCGCGCCCCGGGGCGTCAGGCGCCCGAGTGTTGGGGGCCGGGGTCGTCGTGTCACGAGCGTGGCGGTGTCTCAGACCTTGTCGCGCTCCTCACCGTCGCCCTAGCCATGAAGAGGTACGGAGTGCAGCCGCCGGGCGAATACTGGCGCTTGATCGCTAGAAAGGTCATAGCCGACCATATGGGCGAACGTTTGGCCCCCGTCTTGAAACTAGTGCCGAAACCAAATCAAGCCCCTGATCACTCGATTCGGACAAGACTCTCATTCGATAGGAGGAACCGCTCGTGGCTCTGAAAGCCTTAACTGCACGTACAGTGGAGTTCCCAGGGTTTTGTGGAGGCTGTGTAACGGCTAGCGGACATGAGCTGCCTCGTACTGCTCTGGGCTGACGCCGCCGAGATGGCCGTGGCGTCTGGTGCGATTGTAGAACGTAATGTAGTCC